>Ga0302245_1000104_pt1 | contig 90026 bp, 76 predicted proteins | sample AAG_UR_Thr_MG_FD_193512 | JGI IMG/M metagenome (GOLD analysis project Ga0302245, IMG submission 193512) | Enriched activated sludge microbial communities from anaerobic digester in WTTP, New Holstein, Wisconsin, United States - AAG_UR_Thr | ecosystem: Engineered > Bioreactor > Anaerobic >... | reverse complement strand
GGTTTTGAATATATTCTTGATTATGTGGCCAAAGCGTTTTGGCATTTTTGCTTCCTTCGGGCTCATCTATATAAGACTTCTCTTGGCTCAACTATGATTGCCTAACTATAGCGCGCTCATAGCAAGATTGACAAGCTTCGAGTTTCTACTTATTATCGCACCTCAACTAATTTGTCCAATATGCCATAGCTCATAGCTCAAAACAGAAAAAGAGCCGAAAAGCACATGGCTTCCGGCTCTTCGTTTTTGTCATCCGCCCATAATTGCAATCCAACGGACCAAAGTCAGGCGGAAATTACCATTTATCAGGCTGTCTCTGGCTTCAGCTTATAGTTCTTTAGGAATGAGTTGATCATCATGAAGTTGAGTATGAGCATTAAGAGGTTGATGACTCCTACAATAACGCCAGTAATTATGTTCATAGTCTTTGTGGCATCTGCAAAGAATACAGGGACTATGACGATCTCATACCAGATGAGCGCTACTGTAACAGTTATCCAAAGAAAAGCAGCCGGAATCAGTACCGACATGACATATTTGGGGTTGAGCTTCTTCTTTACCCAGATTGCCATGGTGAGCATTACAACCGAGGCGAGGAGCTGGTTAGCTCCGGAGAAGGCGGGCCACATCGTATTGTATCCGCCAGACCAAGCTAGGAAGATCCCCAAAAATGCGATCACAATCGACGCAACCCACTTGTTCGAGAGTATTTTATAGGTGCTTGGATTCTTTTCCTTGAGGGGCTCAGCCATTTCTTGGACTATGTAGCGACCAAGTCTATTTGTCGTATCGAGAGTCGTTAGAGCAAAAGTAGACACCCATACCGCCGTAAAGAGCGTCATGAAACTCATAGGCAAGAAGGGGAGATTTGTGCTGACCATCAATGCAAAGGAATTGACAAATCGCCCGAGAGCAGGAGTTGCCATGAGCTTGTCTCCGAGTGCGGCGGCTCCAAAAGATGCGATAGAAATGATTACAAGAGTAGCAAGGAATCCTTCGACCAGCATTGCGCCATATCCAACGAACAGCGCATCATTCTCTTCTTTGAGCTGCTTCGCGCTTGTGCCAGAGGCCACAAGAGAATGGAAGCCCGAGAGTGCGCCGCAAGCAATGATGAGAGGAACAGTAGGCCAGAAGGGTGAGGGCTGAAGAGCGCCCGCGGGCCCAATGAGTTTGGCGCTAAAGGTGGTGAAGGCTGGTATGGAATCGAGAGGTCTTGCGCTTATCAACGCGGAAATACCTCCCACAAGCAATCCGAAATACAGGAAGAAAGAAGAGAGGTAATCGCGCGGCTGCAAGAGGAGGTTAACTGGCAAAGTTGAAGCTAACACAATGTACACGAAGATGATGAGGAAATATATCTCCTTGCCCATCTTGATGGGGAGCATATCGCCAAGCCAGAAGGCTAGGATGATCAATATGAGCCCTATCACGGAACCCCAGCCCAATCCAAGCTTCGAACGGTACATGGCAAAGCCTGCAATAACTGCGCCGACACAGAAGAATACAAAGGAAAAGAAGACACGGCCATCAGCGGCGAACTGGCCTGCTACAATATCGCCAAAGGCTGCCACTACCAGCACACAGAGGAATAGTGTAAACCAGCCAAAGGTCGTGCCCGCCTTTTTGCCCATAAGGTCCTGGGCAACGAATTGCACCGAGCGGCCGTCGTATCTGACAGATGCCGTCAGCGCAAGATAATCGTGAATTGCGCCTAATAGTATGTTCCCTAGCCAAATCCATAATAGTCCTGGCAGCCATCCCCATGCCACTGCCATTGCTGGCCCTGTAATTGGGCCTGCGCCTGCAATCGAAGCGAAGTGGTGACCAAACAGGACATATTTGTTGGTGGGCACATAATCGACTCCATCTTCAAGTCTCTTAGATGGAGCTTCTGGCGCTTCTTTGCTTTTTAGTAGCTTGTCCCGGATTACCCGACCATATGCGAAGTAGAATATCAGGTATATCGCGAGGGCAACCAAGGCAATGAGAGTTGTCATGCAGTCCTCCTATCAGAAAACGGATATTTCATTTTAACTACAGTTTCTTGATGGCGTCAATGGTTTTTTATTCTATATTTGTGTACTATTGAGATGGATGGATCGCTTTTTGGATTTCTTGAATATTGGTTCCAATATATGGCGCTATTCAATAAGACGATATTCAAGAGAGTGTATATAAATTTTTTGCAAAATCAAACTTATTCGCAAAGGAAGTAATCGATGGAAGATCAAAGACTCAGAAGACTCGCGCAGCTCTTGGTAAATTATTCGACCAGAGTGCAAAATGGCGATAAGGTGCTCATTGAAAACTCCAACCTTGAACCGGACTTTACACGCCTTCTCATAGAAGAGGTGCATAGGGCGGGAGCACTCGCTTTCATTTCCTTGAGAGATAGACGGATCGAAAGAACACTCTTTATGGATGCGCCTGACGAGCAGTTCGAACTACAAGCGGAATTCGAGCGCGCTCGCATGGACAAGATGGACGTATATATCGGTTTTACAAGCGTTCGAAATTCATTTGCATGGCAAGACTTACCGGCCAGCAAGATAGAGCTCTACAATAACCATGTCTGGAAAAAAGTGCACATCGATCGGCGAATACCACATACCCGCTGGGTTGTGCTGCGCTATCCTAGCGCAGCAATGGCACAGAATGCAGGGATGAGCGAAGATGCATTCGAAAAATTCTATTTCGATGTATGTACAATGGACTATAGCAGAATGTCTCGCGCTATGGATCCGCTTGTGGAGCTTCTTCAGAAGAGCGATAGAGTCAAGATATTGGGGCCTGACACCGATCTCGAATTTTCGATAAAAAGTCTTCCCGCTATAAAATGCGATGGAACTATGAACATTCCAGACGGAGAAGTCTATACCGCGCCGGTTCGTAATTCGGTAAATGGGATACTCAGCTATAATACTCCAAACGAGAAAGATGGCTTTAAGTTCGAGAATATCGTTTTCGAATTCAAAGATGGAAAAATTGTCCGGGCTCGTGCTAACGATACCGAACGGATCAATAAGATTCTTGATATAGACGAAGGAGCTCGTTATCTTGGCGAGTTTTCTTTTGGTATCAATCCTTATATTACTCGCCCAATCCTAGATACGCTTTTCGATGAAAAAATCGCAGGATCTCTGCATATAACACCCGGAAACTCGTACGACGATTGTTTTAATGGCAATCGCTCCGCCCTGCACTGGGATATAGTACTTTTGCAGGATGAAGCTGCGGGCGGCGGAGAAGTATGGATCGATGGTAAACTCATCCGAAAGGATGGACTCTTTACCTTACCTGAGTTGCGAGGATTAAACCCCGAAGCTCTCAAGGGTTAGAGGAGACTAGAGAGCTTACTCTCCATCATCTCCGATCGATTGTGCAGAGCAATCGTTCATGGCCTGAATTGCCAGTTCGTTCTCCTCTTCCGTCTGAGGCTGACGAGCAACATAAGCCTGCCCGTCGTCGCCTAGAATAAAAATGTCTGGTGCCGTAACAGAGCATAGGCCACAGCCAATGCAGGATGCGTCGACATACCATTTGCCTTTTGCGTTTTGAGGAAGGCGATTAGATTTATCCGCCATAATATCTCCTTTGCCGGCAAAGCCGGTTATGTAAATCTAGAATTCGTTCAGCATGATAACACAAGAAGGCTGAGAGCTGAAAGCCGTGCTATAAAAAAACCGGGCCTAAAGCCCGGTTTCTATTAAGGAAGATTAAGAAAAGCAACAAAGAAGCTCTGCTAAGAAGCGCAGCTTAGTTGATCTTTACCTCGATGCTCTTGGGAGCAGCTTCAGGCTTCTTTGGAAGCACGACCTGCAGCACACCATTCTTGAAGTGGGCTTCGATCTTTTCGGGATCTACCTCTTCAGGAAGAGTAAAACTGCGCTGGAATTGGTACTCTCTGCGCTCCCTGCGGATCCACCGACCTTTCTTGGATTTATCTTCGCTCTTCTCTCGTTTTGCGGTGGAAAGAATAAGCTGGCCATTCCGGACTTCCAGTTTGATATCTTTTTCGGTTAGGCCGGGAAGATCGGCCTCGATGGTGTATTTATCGCCTTCTTCATATACGTCTATGGCTGGAGTGCGGAAGCTCGGCATTAGCCAATCGTCGTTGTTGAAAAGGCTCTCGATAAGATCAAATGGGCTTTTGTCATACAATACCAGATTGTTCATAGTCAACCTCCTACTATTTAGGATCAGCAGGTGTCGATCCACACAGGATCTCATAGCCTGTCCGGAGCCCCTTTTGGCGCTCATATATAATATAAGCAAAAAATGTGCCAAATCCAAACAAATTGACAATTAAATATAATTCATTATAATATAACAAACTGCCTGCGATATCCGGACAGCAAGCCTGCTATAGATGTAGATAAAGAGCTCTCATATCGGTTTCAATAAGACATAATCAGAAGAACAGTTCTTGGATTTATATTTCCGATTGATACATTTGTATTGATATGCGCCAGTAGACTTGTATAATAATGATACAGATTGAATCATTGATCTTCTTAGCTATTTGCTGAATCCTATTTGCCACAATATTCTGCCTTGCGAAAATAGAAGTCATGGAATACACTATATTTGTAAAGTACTTTTAGGAGGTTTCCATGAAACGTCTTATGATCGCAGGGCTTGTGCTAATTCTCAGTCTGACTGTGGCATTTGGACAGCAGAGATTCGGCGTATATACAACACTGGATGAGCCTCTCGCTAAAGCGCTATTTGATGAGTATCAGAAAGAAACGGGAATAATGCTCAATTGGCAGAGACTTTCCGGCGGTGAAGTAGAGGCCAGACTTGAGGCAGAGAAGGCAAATCCCCAGGCTTCCATATGGGTGGGCGGAGTAGGACTAAATCACATAAGCGCCAAGCTCAAAGGCTTGACAGCTCCTTACAAATCCAAGATGCTCGAGAATACTCCTTTGCAGTTTCGAGATCCAGAGAACTATTGGGTAGGGCTTTATATAGGGCCCATCTGCTTTGTAACCAACAATAAAGTAGCTAAAGAACAAGGAATTAAACCCCCCACGTCCTGGGCTGATCTGCTAAAACCTGAATACAAGGGTAAAATACGCGTGGCAAATCCGACAACATCTGGTACGGCCTACAATGTCATAACCACATTGCGTTATGTATTTGGGGGGGATGAAGAGAAGGTCTTTGACTATCTGAATAAGCTTGACAAGAATATCGACCAGTATACCAAATCGGGCGCCGCGCCTGGAAAGAGCGTGGCTATCGGAGAAATTCCTGTAGCTATTGGCTATGCGCACGACAATGTCAAGCTCAAGGTTGAAGGTGCAGATGTCACTATCACCTTCCCCTCCGAAGGAACCGGTTATGAGATAGCCTCTATGTCGATAGTAAAAGGCGGACCCGACCCGGTAAATGCCAAAAAACTATATGACTGGGTGCTTTCTGCTAAGGCGCAGGAGATTATTGCATCATGGTATGTAATTCCTGTATCAAAGATTGCTAAGAAGAATCCTCAAGCCTTCAGTCTAAGCGAGATCAAAACCGTTGATCAGGATGTGATGTGGGATGCAGCGAATAAGGATCGGCTTCTCGAGCGATGGGTCAAGGAGATCGGTTCCAAGCGCTGATTTTTGATCTTATTTAGGATCACATTCCGAAATGTGAAAAAAATTAATGAGCCGGACCCTGAGGAATGTTATGTTCCTCAAGGGTTCGGTTCTTCGTATTCTTGGTTTTGATGATGATAAAGAGAAGAGGATCTCCAAGTGTTTACCAAGAAAAAGATTATAATGCTCTCTGTGGTATGCCTTATCTTCGCTTTAGGAGAATATTGGATTTTCTCTACAATTAAGAATACCTTCGAAAAGAACACCCTAAAAGAGATGAAGGCGCTCGTAAAGGCCATGACTTCTTTTGCGCCTTCGAACAATGAAGCTCTTTCTGATTGGATAGAAGAGCTTGGTGCCATCTATTCGGACAACCGCTTCTTTGTGATAAAGGGAGTTCCTGGCGAGGAGGGAAGTGAAGAACTCGGCGGAGATGACGCGCTCTTGGAGTTATGGCAGCTTCCGGAATATGCAGATACGGCGAGCAGCGCTGCGGAATCGGTCTCTTACCTTGAAATCTACAAATGGCCGAAAATCGTCCATTTTAAGGGGATCCCTTACACGCTTATGGTCGCTCCCATACCCGATGCAGAGAATAGCGAAGCGCGGGCTACTCTTCTTGCTGCCATTGACTCTACTGGTTATGTTTCTTTTACCAGGCTTGTAGATGCTCTTGCCTTGATTTTCTTTGCTTTGTTTGCCATTGGCTTTGGCATTGCGACATTCTCGCGTGATCCGATCAGCGGTTATGCAATAGTGGTATTAGCCGCAATAGTGCTTGCGTTCGTCGCTTATCCGCTTTTGGAGGCCATGCGTCTTACCTTGATAAAGGATGGCAGATTCTCTTTCAATGTATGGAAGAATATTCTTTCCAATCGCCAGTATTTGCAGGCGCTTTGGGGTTCGATCCAGCTTGGAATTGTGACCGCGACGATTTCAACTTTCATAGGCTTTGTCTATGCTTTTGCTGTAGCGCGCACAAGCATAAAAGGCAAAAAATTGATAACCACTCTTGCGACAATGCCTGTCATATCGCCACCATTCTCTCTAACTTTGTCTATCATCCTGTTATTTGGCAAGAATGGTATCGTTACCAGGCAATGGCTTGGCCTTCAAAATGTCAATATATATGGTTTGTGGGGATTGGCTTTAGCGCAGACAATCAGCATGTTTCCTATCGCATTTATGACTATGCAAGGAGTCCTGGAGGCTATTGACTCCACATTGGAGGACGCTTCGCTCGATCTCAATGCATCCAGATGGTACACCTTCAGCCATGTGACATTGCCGCTTGCCGCCCCCGGCCTTCTTTCCAGCTGGCTGCTTGTGTTCACAAATTCCCTTGCGGATTTTGCAAATCCCCTTCTGCTATCTGGCTCCTATAGGGTGCTGTCTGTAGAGTCATATATTGAAGCTATAGGTATGAATAGGTTGAATAATGGCGCGGCTCTGTCTCTTCTTCTGCTCTTACCCACTCTGACGGCATTTCTGGCGCAGCGCCGCTGGGTGAATCGCAAGTCTTTTGTGGTTGTTACAGGTAAGCCTTCTACGAGGCTCTCTGATCTAGCCTCTCCTGGAATAAAAAAGGCGCTGACAGGCTTTGTAATTTTGGTAAGCGCATTTATTGTGGGTCTGTACGGCACAATAGTCGCCGGTTGCTTTGTCAAGAATTGGGGTATCGATTATTCCTTTACTCTAGCTAATATCGGTGAGGCTTTGACGAGAGGAAAGCAATCTCTTGTTTCCACGATTACACTGGCTGGAATTGCCACTCCCATTGCTGGAATTCTTGCGATGGTAGCGGCCTTTATACTCGTGAGGAAGAATTTTCCAGGGAAGCGCATCCTGGAGTCTCTCATCATGGCGCCTTTTGCCATTCCTGGTACTCTCATAGGAATAAGCTTTATTCTGGCATTTAACAAACCCCCCTTGCTTCTTGTCGGAACAGGGGCAATTTTAGTCATAAACTATGTGGTGAGAGAGCTGCCGGTCGGTGTGGAGGGCGGTATCGCGGCGCTAAGGCAGATCGATCCTTCGATAGAAGAAGCAGCGGCAGACCTCGGAGCAGACCAGGCAACGATATTTCGCACCATTATTTTGCCACTGATAAGACCGGCTTTTATATCGAGCATGTCTTATACTTTTGTTCGCTCGATGACAGCCGTTTCCGCTATAATATTCCTCATAAGCGCGAGATGGTACCATATCACTATACAAATATATAACTTTTCGGAGAATTTGCGTTTTGGACTGGCTAGTGTGCTCGCTACGACGCTAATCATAATAGTGCTAGCCGTTTTTGGGCTAATGAGACTTTTGGTGCGGCAAAGCGAGTACCTGGAAAAAACGATAACAACACAATGATGAATCGCGATCGAAGCGGGTCGACCGAAAAGCAGATTTAATTTTATAGGAAAGGGTAGAGTATGACAGCAAAATCAGTGCCTGTGGCGCTCTCTCATGTGACTAAGATATTCAAAGACCCGAAAGGTAAAGGCGAAGTACATGCTGTCGAGGATGCTGACTTCGAGGTAAAGCCAGGTGAGCTGGTGACCCTATTGGGTCCTTCTGGATGCGGAAAGACTACTACTTTGCGGATGATCGGAGGCTTTGAATTGCCAACCAAGGGCAAGATCATTATCGGAGATACAGACGTGACTTTTTTGCCGCCAAATGGGAGGCAGACAGCCACCGTTTTTCAATCCTATGGTCTTTTCCCTCATATGGATGTGTTCGACAATGTCGCTTATGGGCTCAAAATACGAAAGCTACCCAAGAATGAAATAGAAAAGCAGGTCACGGATATTCTTGACCTTGTTGGGCTTTCTGAACTAATGCACAGAGCACCCGGTAGGCTTTCGGGTGGTCAACAGCAGCGAGTTGCGCTGGCTAGATCGCTTGTAGTGGAGCCACAAGTACTATTGCTCGATGAGCCTCTGTCGAATCTAGATGCTCTTTTACGCGAGCAGATGAGAGTCGAAATCCGACGTATCCAGAAAACCCTTGGCATTACGGCTATATATGTGACACACGACCGCATCGAGGCTATGAGTCTTTCTGATCGAATAATTGTAATGCGTGAAGGTAAGATTTTGCAGATAGGAACTCCAAGCGAAATATATGTGGAACCCGATTCAGTATTCGTCGCAGGCTTTGTGGGTAAGGTGGCTTTTTTCCATGCGCAGCTAGAGGGTTTTGAACCAGATGGAAGGGCTATATGCAGATTAGGGCAAAAAATGGTGCATGCCAGTTCTGCTGTAAAAGGGCTTAAGCCAGGCGATGATGTTGAACTAATGGCCAGACCGGAATCGCTGCGCATTGTCAGCCAAGAAGAGGCTGTTGCTTCTGGGCAAGTCTTTGCCAAGGTCTATTTAGGCTCAAATGTGGAAATCTATGTAAAGACAGAGACCGGCGAACTGCTTATAGAAATCGAAGATCCATTGGGTAAGGTCATTCCTTCCGAGGGAGAAACCGTTTGGATAGGTTTCAACGAAAGAAAGGTCAGAGTGCTGCCCACCGAGGAACAAGCAGAGGAGCAATCGAAATAATATAGGACTTGAAAGGCAGACATTAAGGGTTCTGGGCTTTTGCCTTTCTAAGATTGGCGCAAAGAAATTATGGTTTGCCTTATGATTTGCCTGGATCCTCTCCTGTCATAGCTTTGTCAACTATATCAAGATGATCAAGTATTCGGTATACAACAGTATCGACAAGCGACTGGATGTCGGGTGGCTTGCCACAGAAGCTAGGAGAAGCTGGAAGAATCACAGCCCCAGCCTCCTTGAGCTGGGTCATGGCTCGCAGCGATATAAGGGAAAGCGGTGTTTCTCTAGGCACAACGATAAAAGGCCAACCTTCTTTTAGAGCGACAGCTCCAGCCCTATGGATAAGATTCGAACAGTTTCCACTTGCTATGGTGCTTAGCGTCCCCATGGAACAAGGTACGATAACCGTTCCATGGAGCCGAAAGGAACCTGATGAAATAGGTGCCGAGAAATCATTGTTCTCATGCATGGTAATAAAAGCATGCCTTCCTTCCGGACCTCCTTGAGATTGCAGCCTTCCGAGCCAATAGCCAAGTGGACGACCTGTCTCTTCGAGAAGGACTCGTGCGCCGCGCTCGCTTGTCACAACATGGATCCTGACACCATTTGCCGCAAGTGCGCAGAGTAATCGTATGGAGTAGATAGCGCCAGAAGCGCCAGTGATGCAAACTAGGCAGCGCTTTACCATGCTTGTCATTTTAGCCCAGGTAAATATGGAGCGCAATGCCAAATAAGTAGAGGATAGAAATAACCTGATTCAAGGTATACCCAGTCAGATTGTAATTGTTGTTATAATTATTCATTTCTTTTTCAACCCATTCTTATGGAAACAATTTTGGCTAAACATTAGGATTTACTCGAAAATTTGAAGAAGGAAGTCGCATGTCAGACATAATTATTGAGCTCGATGCCGTTCAAAAGGTCTATTTCTTAGATACTGTCGAGGTCGAAGCTATCAGAGACATTTCGCTTGAAATACACTCTGGCGATTTTGTAAGCATTGCGGGACCTTCAGGTTCCGGTAAGACCACCATTCTCAATTTGATAGGCTGTGTAGACAAGCCAACTTCAGGCACTGTGATAGTAAATGGACAGCGTACGAGCGATCTCGACGACGATAGACTCACAGAGTTGCGTCACCGCTCTATTGGATTCATCTTTCAGACCTTCAATCTTATTCCTGTCCTCAATATTCGCGAGAATGTGGAACTTCCTCTTCTTCTCGATGGTCTTTCAGAAAATGAGACCAGGGCAGAAAGGGAAAAGTGGGTGGATTTTCTTATCGATAGCGTTGGCCTCAAGGATCGTATGCTGCATAAGCCAGCAGAGCTCTCGGGAGGCCAGCGTCAACGTGTCGCGATTGCTCGCGCTCTCGTTATGAAGCCTGCAATTGTGCTTGCTGATGAGCCTACTGCTAATCTGGACTCTGCTACAGGCGAAAGCATCCTGCGCCTAATGCGCAAGATGAATGAAACATTTGGCACGACCTTCATCTTCAGCACCCATGATCCTGACATAGTCGAAGAAGCCGATCACATTATAAGGCTCAAAGATGGCATAATCGTAGAGGATCGCAGAATAGATGAAGATCGGGATGATAAATTGGGTTTTCGTCCTTCGGTTAGAGCCACTAGCCCAGAAGCGACTGGCACAGGACTTACTGGCACAAAAGCCACTGGCACAGAAGGCAGTCAAGCATGATTTCTGCACGTCTTGCATGGAGGAATATTTGCCTTCACCGAAAAAAATCCCTCATTATAGGTCTAATAATGGGATTTGGAATTCTAATACTATTTGTTGGGAATTCTCTGATCGATACGACGATATCCGGCCTGCGCCGCATGTTTGTGGAAGGTTACACCGGCGACCTGATGGTAACTGGTCCAACAGAATTTAGCACAACCGTGCTTGGCGAAACCGCAGGCAGCGAAGAAGTGCTGCCTCATATTGCTCAAATAAAGAAATACGAAGATTTTTTGGAAGCACGCCAGGATGTTGCCTCGATTCTCCCGATCCTAAGTGGGCAAGTATCCTTTGGAATTGGTGAGGAAGAACTCGGATCGGGTTACTGTTTTGGAGTGAATATCTTTGATTATCGGGCTTTTTTCCCTGATAACCTGACTCTTGTGTCGGGAGAGTGGCCTGAAGAAAGCGATGAACCATGGGTTCTTCTATCCGAGCCCACATATGCATTGCTTCAACAGAGCAGCGATATCGAAGTCAAGCCCGGGACAAAGATCATCATGACTGCATTGGCGAATTCAGCGGGCACAGTAATACGCGAAGTCAGTGTGAAGGGAATTATTAAATTCAATCAGAGCAATGCGCAGCTTTCCGGCATCACCCTTGTCGATGCAGACACAATGCGTGATCTCTTGGGTTTTGCAAGTCTGCGCGATGGAGCTCCTCAGTTGAGTGAGCACGAAGCAGCCTTCTTGACTGACTTCGATCCTGATAGCCTATTCGATAATCTGTTTGCGAGCCAGACAATTACGACAGAAGGCGAAGGGCAATCCGAGCTAGGTTTGGAGCCTTCGCAATTGGATATTCCTGAAGATCCTGGCCAAGAGATATCTCAGGCTTCAAGCACGACCACCGTCATCGCAGAGATTGTACCTGCCTGGCAGTTTCTTCTTATCCGCGCAAAAAATGGTTCTAATACTTCCAAGCTTTTAGACGACCTTGAAGCTTTTTCCGAAGAGCTTGGAGATGGAGATCGTGTGCAGGATTGGATTGCAGGAGCCGGAAAGGTCGCTAGGACGGCGGTAACGATTCGGCTTGTATTCGATCTATTGGTTGCGGTCATTGCAGTCGTCGTCGTCATGATAATGATGAATGTGCTTGTCATATCCGTCAATGAGCGCCTCCACGAGATTGGAACACTCAGAGCCATAGGAGCCAAACGGCATGTTGTTCGCAGCATGATTCTATATGAGACCACATTCATGGTGCTTATCGCTGGGGCAGTTGGTCTAATTCTAGGGTATATCTTGCTCCTTATTATGGGAAAAGTCGGCATTAGAGCGCCAAATCTCTTTTTCGAAGCTCTTTTTGGGGGAGAAATCCTAAGACCGCTTATATCTATCGGAGCGGCTGGTCGTGCGTTCTTTTGGGTTCTAGCCATGGCATTGGTTGCTTCCTGGTATCCAACAAGGGTGGCAGTGCGAATCGAACCGGTTGTCGCAATGAGGGGAGACTGAATATGCACCTTTCAAATTTTAAACTCCATTTGAAACTTGCGGCTCGGAACCTTCGTAGGCAGCCCAATAGAACGATTGCCCTCGGAGGAGCGGTGGCTTTTAGTGCACTCGTTATGACTCTGATTTCAGGGTTTGTGGGCGGAATGGATAAGGCAATTCAAGACAATGTTACCCTTTATTCCGGCGGGCACATATTGATTTCGGGCTATACACCTAGCTGGAGCGGTAGGCTTCAAAATCGATTTATAGATGATGAGATAGCCAAAACTGTAGAATCCGTTATCCCTGATGTCAGGACGGTTTCTCCTCTTGCTCAGGCAAGGGCTACGGTAGTCTTTGGAACTAGAGAAATACAGCTTACGCTCCGTGGTGTCGACTGGACAAAAGATGAGCTATATCACGATTCCCTCATTCTATCGAGCGGAGATTGGGAAGCGCTGAATGAGCAGGATAGAAGCATGCTCATGAGCTCTCAGACAGCAGATCGATTCGGCCTTGCAATCGGGGATCAGGTGGTCGTGAGGCTCACAACGGCATCCGGTCAGCAAAATGTTACAGATTATGCCGTTTCGGCGATCTATGACGATGCCGCATCGGGGGGAATGACAACTGCTTTTGTTTCTTTTGGGGATCTAATAGCAGATCTGAATATGAAAGCAAATGAGCAGCAGCAGATAGCGATTTTTCTAAAGGACAGCACCGATGCAGAACGCGCGGCCAAAGCCATTGCTGAAGCGCTTACCGAAAAAGGATATAGCATTGCCTCTGGAACCTCCGGAAGTGAGCAGGCAAGTCAACGCCGGATGAATTCCGAAAAGGCTGTCTATTCGATTTCCACAGTACAGGAGCTCGCTGGGGAAATAGGCTCCGCTCTCGGCTCCATCCGTTGGATTGGATACGCAGTGTTCATTCTTATGCTGCTTGTAAGCGCTACTGGCATTGCCAATTCATATCAGATGGTGCTCCTCGAGCGGACTAAGGAAATAGGTATGCTACGATGCATTGGTTTTAAGAAGAAAGATGTATTTGCATCATTTATTTTCGAAGGAATCTTGCTTGCTGGAGCAGCAGCGTTTGCAGGAATTATATGCGCCCTGCCAATAGGCCTGGGTATTAGTTTTATTCCCTTTGATCCACATGGAGACTTTGGAGCAGCCCTGGTAAAAGGACATTTGCGATTTGCTCCAACCTTGGATCAGCTTCTAATAATCTTGGTGTTTATCATGATTGTGGCTATTGTCGCAGTCTTTTTGCCTGCCCGAAAAGCGGCTGAAGTAGTGCCCGTCGAGGCACTTAGGATCACTGCGTAATGCTTATGATATTGCGATTGCGCAGAAACTAGGAGCGTTTGATGTTACGATTCTACGAGAAAAGGACTTGGTTTTTCTCATCAAAGAGCATCAGAGATATAAGCCTTGTACTCCTTGGGTTTGTTATTGTCATGTGTGCGCAAGCTCAAGGTGGCCCGCCTCCGGGCGGACCAAAAGGTGGCGGAGGACCTATGGCTGGCATTGGGCTCCCGCTGGGCTTTCTGGAAGCAGATAAGGACTACAAATTTCCTGATGATATAACAAAATATACTGCAAATGACTTTCTAATGCTCGTTCGCCGGACAGATATCCGTTCTAGCTTTTATAACAGCGATATGAACGCTACTATCACTACGGTAAATGTGAGCCCGACGCGCGGTACCTTTGTAACCAAGGAACAAATCTTCAGGCGGGACAAAGATGATGCATTCTTGATGCTCACCCTGGAGCCGGAATCCCGCAAGGGACAAGGAATGCTGCGCGTTGATAATAATATGTGGCGCTACGATCCAACAAGCCGAAAATTCACTCACACAACCCTCAAAGACACTTATGAGAATACGACAGTTACTAATAATGATTTTCGTCGCTGGCAGCGCTCGATAGATTATTCTGTGGAAAAGCTCTCTGTGGGCACTCTTGGAAACTACAAGGTAATAATCGGAGAACTCAAGGCCAACAACGATGAAGTTCCATTTCCTTATATCAAGATGTATATAGAAGCGGACCGAAAGATAGTGTTGAAAGTAGAAGAATATAGCCTATCCATGAAGCTATTGCGCACAGCTTATTATACCCAATATGTACAGATAGGAGATTCCTTTGTGCCTACGGTGCAGATTTTCCAGGATGGCCTTGTGCCCGAGAAGCGCTCTCAGGTTACCTATACCAATATCTCCACAAAATCGCTCCCTGATTATTACTTTACCAAAGAATATCTCGAACGGGTGAGTCAGTGAGGAGCAGAGGCATGAAAACAAGAATACTAAAGGGCTTGATATTTCTGATAGTTATGACTTTATTTCTTATTAGCACATCCGGTATCTGGGCTCAAGCCTCTGGCACAGGAACTAGCTTGATTCCTCCTGAAGTCATAGATGAAAATGAGCTATTTGGCGGCCCTAAGGATATTGTGACGGTAATAGATCCGAGCGTAGCTTCGGCGGGAACCGTGCAACTTGTCCAAGATACCAAGGCTTACCCGGTTTTCTTGATCGGCGGATCGGCTGGAGCTGGTTTATATGGTAGTTATACTCCCCTTGGGAGCAGCTCCTCAGATACACAGACGCTCTATGGGGCGGTAGATATTTCTGATCTTGAATTCGACTATCTTCCTGCTGAGAACCTGCATTTTTCCATATCCAGCAATCTTCTTGCAGTACCAAACCAAATTCTTGCTGCCTCTGCCAGTGCATACGCGGATTTGCGTCAGAGCGATCTCGTGCGACTCTATGTCTCAGGCTCATTCAACTACGACCCATCGTCCTATTTATCTACCAACGAAGAATATACCTCTCCTACCTTTAGTCTAGATGAACTTTTTGTAGATACACATATAGAAGAGACGGTTTTCTTTCGTCTAGGTAAGCAGCGCATTAGTTGGGGAGTAGGAAACTGGTTCAAACCCTCTGATATTCTGAGCCTTTCGGCTATTGATCCAGACGACCCAACAGCAGCGCGCGAGGGACCTTTTGCTTTCAAAGTCGACGTACCGATGAAATTAAACCACCTGATGTTATATATGGTACCACCAGTTTCAGATGATGCAGCTTCGTCTTCCATTGCAAGCAAGTACGACCTCGTCTTAAATGGATGGGAGCTCAGTTTTGGCGCCTATGGTCGGGCTGATATGCTAGCAAGACCTAGAGCAATCTTCAGTTTTACTGGGGCTATTGGTTCATTCGATGTATATGGAGAGAATGTACTCTTGTATGGTTCCGATAGGATCTATGCACGAGAGTCTTCGACACTTGGGACCTACGAAGCTTATCGCGTGGAAAACGAGCTTCTCTTACAATCAACATTGGGCATCAAATATTCCAAAAGCTATTCAGGCGGTCTATCGTATTCGATACATGTTCAAGGTTACTATAATGGGATGGGTTATGCAGATTCGAGCATAATGCAGAGTGCAGCGGCCAGAAAAGCAATAACAGAAGCAATCGAAGAAGATTATTCTACCGCTTATAGGTATAGCGATAGTGCAACAGAAGCGGGTATGTGGTATCTCGCTGGATCCGCGTCGATATCGGGACGCTTCGGGGAGGGTGACAATATCACCCGTATAACTGGCTCTGTCTATGCTCTTACCAATTTTTCCGATCGCTCACTGCGCTTTAATCCCCAGCTCAAGGTACAAGTGGGAGATGAAGGAGGAAAGGTGAGCTTTACGATTTCTGATTTGACTTCTATCGGCGATGTTGGTTCTGAGTATGCGGGAAAAGGCAATATGACAACACCAGCTCTTACCGTGAGCCTGCTCAACAGCGAGGTATCGCTTCAGGCCTCTGTGCCCATAAGCCTAAATGCCGATTATTCGGTCAAGAAGGTTCAGACGAAGTTCAGTGTTATCTGGAATGCAATTGAATTTTGATGCTATGAAATGGAGAATAAATGCAAGTAGCCTGGCACTGTTGCCAAGCACGTTTGCAGAGGAGGGGGCATGCATGGAAGAATTCTAATCGTCGAAGACACAAAAGAGCTCGCTGAGCTCTATAAGCTCTATCTTCAGAATGAAGGCTTTGAGTGCAAGCTTGCATTCGATGCAGAGAGCGCTCTCCCCATCGCACAGAGAGAAGATTGGGATTTCATAGTGCTCGACCTTAATCTTCCGGGAATGGATGGCTTTCAATTCCTCGAACAACTCAGGAATACAAAGTCCATGCCTGTAATGATTCTCACCGCAAGAGAGGCTGATGAAGATGTAATCTTTGGGCTTGGTGTAGGAGCGGATGACTTCGTGACTAAACCCTGTCCTCCGAAGGTCCTTGCCGCTCGTATCCGAGCTCACATGAGGCGCACGGCCAAACTTCAAATGCGGCAAAATGGAAGCATCGTAAGATTCGGACCTTATGAGCTAGATCTCGAGGGGATGTATTTAACCAAGAATTCCGAGCCCATCAGTCTTTCCGCGCGCGAATTCAATATTCTAAAAGAACTTGTAAGCAATCCAGGCAGGCCATTTACTCCAGAAGACCTATATGCACGCGTATGGGGTCAGGAATATGGAGATATAAGCGCTATTGGAGTCTATATTCAGAGATTGCGCAGGAAGCTTGAGGACGATCCGACAAATCCATATTATATCCAAACCCAATATGGAATGGGCTACAGATTCAATCCCGAAGCCTTTGTGGAGAAAGCAAAATGAAGCTTAGGCTCCGAACTCAGTTTATTATTCTTACCATGGCTGTAACGCTTTTTCCTCTAGTATTCGGATTACTCTTCTTTACAGGCCAACAGACCAAGCGTGATCCTCGAGTAACGACCCGTTTCTTTATCGATGAGATCGCAAAAGAGTGGAGCTTGGATAACAATATCTCACTAGAGGATATTCGAAGCATAGGAGCGCGAGTAGGATTACCCATAATGGATGCCGCCTTGATAGAGCCAAATGGCACTGTTAGGGTTTCTTCATTTAAGGACTTGCCCGCAGGAAGCAAAATAGATGTGATGGATATTGCTCGACCACCCCCGTATGGGAAGCCTAGACCTGAGCTGCGCTTTTTACCTATCGATGCAAGCCTAGAAGAAAGCCCTCTCTTGATTTTTGACATTCAGCCTTTTTTATCGCGAGAAGATATTCGGAATCGAAATTTCATGCTCTTGACGAGCTTTACGCTTGGAGCTTTTATTGTTGCGGGTTTTATGTCCTTCTTGATACTCCGATCGACAGAAAAGGCAATCAACAATCTAATCGAAGATACGGCCATAGTTGCAGGGGGTAAGCTCGATCATGAGGTAAAGGGAAGCGGCGCGCTAGAATTGCACTCTCTTGCAGACAGCATCAACCACATGCGGATCACACTTCGCGATATGATTTCCCGGCGGATGAACATGCTCATCGGCGTGAGTCATGATTTAAAGACGCCTATTGCTCTTATACAAGGCTATACTGACGCATTGAGCGATAATATGGCCTCCGATGAAGCCACAAGGATTCATTATCTGGAGATCATTCGAGAAAAGAGTGCACAGCTTGAAGATCTTGTTTCGGAATTAATCGAATTCATGAAGATTGATGATCTTAATTTGCCACAAGAGGTTGTGGACTTGTGGCCTCTTCTTATGTCTCTAGGCAAGCGTTTTGAAGAAGATGCACATCTTCTGGGGCTCGAACTGCAATATGGTTTTGGGCATTTTGGTTCCGCTTTATCGAAAGAAGAGCCCAATGACCTTCCAGGCGTAAGAATGAATCGTCCGCTATTCGAGCGCGCTGTCGAAAACCTCATATCCAATGCATTTCGCTTTACGGGAGCCGGTGGCCATGTGGAACTTGCTTTGGATATGAAGAATGGCCAACCAGTATTGATAGTAGCTGATAGCGGACCTGGAATTTCGAAAGATGATCTGCCATACATCTTCGACGCATTCTATCGAGGAACACATTCTAGAAAAGAGGCGGGTCATGGTTTTGGCCTTACGATTGTAAAATCCGTTGTCGATCTTCATGGTTGGAGCATAGAGGCTCGCAATAAGAAGAGCCCGGCTCAGAGCCAGGGCGAAAACCACGCGCAAGAAGGGGGCAAGGACCAGGGCTTGGTTATCGAGATTGTCATGAAGCCAGCACCGGCGGCGCACGATTAGCTCTTGAAGCTTCTGATATTCCTTGAGCAAGAGTATCAAGGCTTTTTGACACCGGCCATACGCTCTGCGGTAGACCAAAGACCAAGGGCTGGATTTGGAACAAAAAAGTATTCCTCGCCATCCACAGTGCTATACAAGCCTGCGCCCGCGAGCCTGCCCTCGGGCAGATAACGAGATTTGGCCTTTTCGAGGTCCATATAGCGATAGCCGACAGATTCTATTTCTTCTCTGGTCATGGCTGGGCCAGGGGCGTAGCTTATAGTGAAGCGGCCTTCGCTGGATCCATGAATTAGATGGGCAGCGGCCGAAAGGTTTTGAGAGAGGGCAGGCTCGCGGGCTACAAGACCTTGAATCTCGGCTGAAGGCCTATAGCCAAAGCTTCGTATTACGGCATCGATTTGGGCATCTTCTCCAAAGCTGCGAAGTCCGGGCGCAAGAATTATGAGCTCGCTGTCATCGGCCATGGCCATCCTTAGGCGATAGATCGATTTGTTTCCAAGCCATGTACTACGATATTCGCTGGGGTCTAGCCAGACCACCGCTTTTCTAAGCGGTTTATCGAAAAGCGCTATGTTAATTTCCGCGGATAGGGCACAGGCTTCTTCGAAGCATTTTCTATCGTATCCAGCAAAATATCCTTGCTGCATAAGTGAGCCATCTCCTGCGGTTCCTATAACAGTGAGAATCCAGACAATTGCAGGCAATCTAGTCTTAGAAAGATCTAAAGCGTCATCGAAGAGATTTCTAACCGGTGTATCTATACGCCCCATTATGCTCTCCATTCCACAGGTAGCGCCTAGATAGTGGCTCTTATCGATTGCTTCCTTTCCTCCGGTACCTACAAAAATGTTCTTCGCATGATTGGCCATTCCAGCGACCTCATGAGGTACAACCTGTCCTATCGAGAAAACGAGGTCTATATCCCCAAAAGCAAGAATTTTATTTGTCTGAATGGGGTAGTAATATCTGACCTTGCCGCCAGAAATCTCTGCAACGCGCTCTTCTGGTATCGTACCGAGCTCGACTACATCCTTTCGCCAATCATGGACTCGGAATAGCGTTCTTGGGCAAAGAGGGTACATCTGAGCAATCTCATTTTCTGTCATGGGTGCGTGAGTACCTATGGCTGGCAAGACAGCAGCCACCCGAGAACCAAGCTGTTCGACCAATAGGTCGGTTATCAAGCCCGCCCGAGAGTGAAATCTCGTGATATCAGGGGGAATTATCAAGATTTTGCTTGCATGGAGCGCACCTGATTCTTTTATAGTTCTATCGACTAATTGTTCGAGTTCTAATCGGCCAATGCCAGATTCTCGCCTTTTTTCGGCTATATCCATCATGTTCATAATGATGTTCCGTCCTTCAAAAAGAGCTTGCGTTCCTTTCTTTCAAGCGACATTATATAGAAAACATCTCGGGAGGGACATATGCTGCAACTTTCTCGCTTTTCGATAGGCACAGGCGACCGGTTTGGTCGCGAAGGAGAGGCTCAGATAGGCGCTTTCAAGGACATGCGAGCCAAAGGAGGAGAAGCCGACATTGTTTGGAACAAGAGTAATCGCGAACATGTACTGATAGGCTCGACGCCTGCCGATCAAGAGAAGGCTGCATCGGAATCGATCAAAAAAACAGGTTGGGACGGAAGGTGGTTCGTAGATGCGGATCATATAACAATGAAGACTGTCGATTGGTTTCTGCCATATTGCAATTTCTTTACCATCGATGTGGCAGAGAGCATAGGACAGAATGCTTCATTGGAATCGCGCTCATGTTTTTTGGATCGAGCGGCTTTTCTGCTGGAAGATAGTTCAATTCCTGTCCGAGTTGAGCATGCTGATCTAGAGAGCGTAGCGGATAAATTCTTAGCGGCCGTCGAAGAAGCAGGAAAAACTTACCGACATATCGCCGAACATAAACCTGAAGGTTCTTTTGTTGTGGAACTATCTATGGACGAAACTGATAAACCGCAGACTGCAGCACAAATTGCCGCAATTCTTGTTGCAGTGGATGCCGAAAAAATACCGATCTCGACTCTTGCTCCTCGCTTTCCGGGCAAATTCCTAAAGGGCGTCGATTATATCGGAGAGGTGACAGAATTCTTCCATGCTTTCGAAGACGAAGCTAAAGTCCTTTTATGGGCTTCCGAATATCTGAATCTTCCGAAAGGCCTAAAGCTGTCAGTTCATTCTGGCAGTGATAAGTTCAAACTTTACAAGGGAATCCATGATATAACTGCAAGGCTTGAAGTGGGTGTTCATCTCAAGACCGCAGGCACTACCTGGCTTGAAGAGATTGTTGGCCTTGCCGAAGCAGGAGGCAAAGGCCTTTCGGTTGCAAAGAGCGTATATGAGCAGGCCTATCTTCGAATTGAAGAACTTACGGCTCCCTATGCCAATGTCGTCGAAATCGATGCCCAGATGCTACCCAGCCCCAAAATGGTGGCCGGTTGGGATTCGGATACTTTTGTTGCTGCTTTGCGTCATGAGCCAAATTCATCGACGATGCAGCCTAGCATGAGACAACTTATGCATGTGGGATTCAAAATCGCAGCCGAAATGGGTAGAGAATATCTGGATGCTCTCGAAGAATGCCGCGAATCTGTTTCTCGCAACGTAAGGTATAATCTATATGCACGTCATCTCGCGCCGATCATCTTCGGCTGATTTTCCTTCGAAGGGCGGGCTTGGCTTTCATCGCCCTGGCATTATGGGAAAGATCCTCATATGCTTTGGGATCATCATTATCTTTTTTCTGGTGCTTGCGCTTGTCATGCAGAATGAATCGATGAATCTATCGCGCGAATATAGCAAGAATCTTTCAAATTATCTGCTCGTGCATCGATTCAGGCTCAATCTAAACTCATTTCATTCTCAGGCGGATCGATATCTTCGTGAACCAGCTTCGGTAGAAATCAACTCTATCTATGATGGCATATTGCTCTTGAATTCACAGTATGTCGAGCTTCTTCCAATTGCAGATATTTCGATATATGTTGAGTTCGAGGTGCGGGCAACCGGCTATGGTCTAGATGCTTATTTCCCTTTAGTCTCACGGGCAGTTGGGCTGAGAGCCGGGAATTCGCCAGACTATTATCAGGTCTTTGTCAATGCAAGCCGGATTCATGGTTATATAGATATATATCTCAACAGAATGCTCTCCGAGCTTATGAAAAATGGCGAAGAGACCTATGTCAGTCTCTCACATAAGGCGGAGATCCTGAATCGGACTATTTTCTTCTCCATGATTTTTGCAAGCGCCATTGCCATAGGGGTCATTCTTTTTGTAACTCAAGCAATTACCGCACCTCTGCGAAGGCTGGCAAAAGAAGCTGAAAAGCTTGCCAAGGGCGATCTGGATGCGGGTATTGTAGAAGTGCATACGGGCGATGAAGTAGAGACTCTGACACGTTCTTTTGCGACAATGGCAATGAGCATCAGGGAGTATGTGGAGGGACTCAAGGAAAAGTCAGAACTCGAAAGGTTGCTGCACGAAGAGGAGCTTGCTCTTGTGAGCATGGGCAAAGCACTTCGTGAGGCTCAGTTTTTAAACCTTCAGGAACAGATGAAACCACACTTCTTGTTCAATGCCTTGAATACCATTGCTCGTAGCGCGCTTTTAGAAAATGCTCCCAGAACCGAATCTCTTGCAATTTGCCTGGCGACATTATTGCGCGCAACCATAAAGGATAGCGGGGCGCTTTCTACATTAGATGAGGAGCTTGTAATAGCGCAAGCTTATCTCGAATTCCAGCAGGTGCGTTTTGGAGATAGGCTTCAATGGAATATAGATGTACCGCGGTCTTTGCGCAAAACTAGGGTTCCACGTCTGATGATCCAACCGATCGTAGAAAACTCAGTTAGACATGCGCTAGAGCCAAAGGTCAGCGGTGGCTTCATATCGATTAAGGCACAGAAACGCAAGGAAGGGCTTGTATTGTGGTTCTTGGATAATGGCATTGGCATGTCGAAAGAACGCCTTGCTGATGTTCGAGCAAAGATTGCGGCTTCTCTTCAAGTGCAGAGCTTTGACCAAATCAACCTTCCTCAGGTCGCAGAAATTCCTTTCAGTGAGGAAAATGATGTCAATGAAGAGGAACTGCTGGAAGGAAGGAGCATAGGCCTTGCAAATATTGCGACACGCTTTGGAATTCTCTATGGAGACAGCTGCCGCTTCGAGATAAACTCGAGAAAAGAGAAGGGCACTCTTGTGCGAATTACTCTGCCCTTGGGGGAAAAGGTGGGATGATTCGAATTCTGGTTGCTGATGATGAAGAACTCGAAAGAAGAGCCATGATCCGTATTTTGAATTCCATACCATCAAATGAGATTCCAGATGTAATGGAAGCTTCAAACGGGATCGAAGCCTTGGATATCCTACAATCGCAGAAGGTCGACATCGTATTTCTCGATATACATATGCCAGGCGTTGATGGGCTTAAGGTTGCGGAAAAGCTATCATTTCTTTCCAACCCGCCAGTAATCATAATGGTGACAGCCTATGACTATTTTTCCTATGCTCGCCAGGCCTTGAGATATGGTGTTATAGAATATCTTCTTAAGCCGGCATCGACGGCTGAAGTCCATAATGCTTTATTTCTAGCGCTTCGCGAGATAAAGGCTCGGAAGGCGGAAGAGGAGAGGCAGGCGGAAGCAAAGCGCGTAACGGCTGGATTGAAGGACTTTCTCCAATCAAAAGTCTGTGCATCTCTGAGCGAAAACATAATGGATACCGAGATCATCCGACAGCTAGTAAAGCTGGAGACGGGAAGCGAGACTTGGCTCTGCATAGCTCTAGTCGCAGGGATGAAAAAATTCTCGTCTGACGATGTATTATCTTTGGCGTCATGTGAATTCCAAAGAACCTTCCCTGTTCTTGCTGAGAAATTTCTACTGTCCGATATCGGGCTTGCAAAAGCCAATCCAATGTTATTCATATCACCCAGAGGGTTGAGAATGGAAGCAATGGCAGATGAGCAAATGCCGGATCCCATAATTAATGTATTGATCATCATCCCCCATGAGATACAAAAAGAAGAGGGCAATAAGATTTTCCAAGAGCTCTTTTTGTATAGATACAGTGAGCATTTTGAAGACCAAAGCATTGGGCGCTTCCTTTGCCGCTGTAGAGATGCAGGAGCTAAAACGCTTAGGATAGGTATCAGTGCAGCGGACTATCGTTCGGCATCGATAGCCCTGAGGATGGCTACAACCGCTTTCAATCTTAGCTCTGTAGAACGACCCATCATCGTATTGAATCCGATACAAACCGATGAGCCAAAAGCCAAGGACACTCATAAAATAGCAAGTATTGCATTGTTGTGGATCGAGGATCATTTCATGGAGAACATCGGTCTCAAGGATTTGGCTAAAGCCATCAATATAAGTCCTTCCCATCTTTCTCGCCTACTTATGAAGGAGACGGGGATTAGTTTTGGGGAGATCCTCTCTAGAATCCGAATAGCACGAGCGAAAAGCCTGCTTTTGAATGGCATTTCCGTAAAAGTGACCTCATTTCTCGTTGGCTTCCGCGATCAAAGTTATTTCACAAAAGTATTTACCAAAATCGAAGGTATCTCGCCATCTCGCTATATAGAACAATTCCAACCTAGATCTAACTAGGTTCTTCTCAAGCACCATATTGCTAATAATCAGCACGGAATTACCAGACAAAAAGCTAAAAAGTGCTTCTTATAATAATGAGTTGCAGGTATATCTCTAATATCTGCAAAAGATTGAATTCTTAAGGAGGTTGTGCGTATGAAGAAATTCGGTATTATTGCGCTTGCCTTGTTGCTCATTCTCTTGCCATCAATGTTGTTTGCTCAAGCCAAGCCGATTGTATTGAGGCTTGCCGAAACTCACCCCAAAGGCTACCCCACAGAAATGGGCGATGAGGAATTTGCTCGCCTTGTAAAGGAACGCTCAAATGGTCGGATTATAGTTGAAGTCTATCCCGGTTCTCAGCTCGGCGAGGAAAAGGCTGTGATCGAGCAGGTGCAGTTTGGAGCCATAGACATGACTCGCGTATCTATAAGCCCTGTCGCTGCATTTGTTCCAAAACTCAATGCGTTCCAGATGCCTTACCTTTACAGAGACTCTGATCATATGTGGAAAGTATTGAAGGGCAATATTGGCATGGAGCTTCTTGCAAGCCTCGAACCTTTTGGCTTCATTGGTCTTGGATGGTTCGAAGCAGGAGCGAGGAGTTTTTACAATAGCAAAAAGCCGGTATATGCGCCTTCGGATCTGAAAGGCATGAAGATCAGGGTGCAAGAGAGCGAGCTAATGCTGGGGCTAGTGCGTTCGTTCGGCGCAATACCAACACCAATGCCTTATGGCGAGGTATATTCTGGTCTGCAGACAGGAGTTGTCGATGGAGCAGAGAACAACCCGCCATCATATTATTCTGCAAGTCATTATGAGGTAGCAAAATACTATACTCTGGATGAGCATACCATGGTCCCGGAGATCATTATTGGTTCGAAGATTTCTTTAGGGAGATTATCGAAAGCCGATCAGGATTTAATTAAGCAGGCCGCTATGGATGCTATCGATTATCAGCGTGCTCAATGGGATGCTTATGTCAAGGTTTCGATGGATAAGGTCAAGGCTGCAGGTTGCACCATCATCCCTATACCCGACAAGACAGAATGGATGAAGGCGGTGGAGCCTATGTACAAGCAGCAATCAAAAGAGATTCAAGATCTTGTTGCTAGAATTCGGGCGGTAAAGTAAACATCGAATTCCGCTGGTGAAACAGTCGAGATGCGCGCAAGGTTAGACATCAGGGTTTGTCGAGCATAGATGTAGCTTTGCGCGCATTTCGATATAGTTTTCTATGCCTATAAGCTGAGGTTTATCATGAAAAAATTTATTGTCTCCGCAGTTACATTGATTCACATTCTACTTATAAATCTATCAATGATCATGATTGTGGCGATGCTCTTATTGGTATTTGTAAACGTGGTTCTGCGCTATGTGTTTAACAGCGGTATCTATTGGTCGGAAGAGGTTGCGCTTGTGCTGGAAGTCTGGTTTATTTTCCTTTCTTTGGGGCTTGGAGTAAAGTACCGCCTGCATTTTTCCATAAATCTCGCCAACCGCGAAAAAATCTCCGCCTCTCTAAATCGCGCTCTGGATATTTTAACGGACATCATCTACATATTTATCGGCGCGGTTATGATTATATATGGAAGCAAGTTAGTAAGATTTACTATGAGTTCCGTTATGCCCGCAACTATGCTGCCGGCAGGAATCCTCTACCTTGTTTTGCCGCTTTCAGGCTTTGTGGCAATTGTTGAAGCTGTTTTTCATGTTTTCGGGTTCAACATGTTCGATGAGAAATTAGAAGCATACTTTTCTGGTCAAGGCATAAGAATCAGGGACGTATTGAGGAGCTAGGGCTATGGATGTGACTATTCCAACGATAATACTCATGGGAGGGTTTGTCCTTCTGCTTCTGTTGAGAGTACCCATTACTTTTTCGCTTGCCGCAGCCTCTATCGCAACCGCCATCTACCTGCATATACCGCTCATGGCCATCGTGCAACAGATGGTACAAGGTGTAAAGTCTTTCTCTTTGCTCGCCATTCCGTTCTTTATCATCGCTGGCGAGATGATGGCAAGGGGAGGCATTGCGGAAAAAATCATAAACCTCGCGAATGTCCTGGTAGGAAGAGTTCGCGGAGGTCTTGGCATGGTCAATGTAGTAGATAGCATGTTGTTTGGAGGCATCTCGGGCTCAGCGGTAGCCGATGTTGCCTCAACCGGAGTCATTATCATTCCCATGATGACCAAGAATGGCTACGACAACGACTTTTCGGTTGCTATCACTGTTACGAGCGCAACTCAGGGTATAATAATCCCTCCGAGCCACAATATGATCATCTATTCGGTGGCCGCAGGAGGTGTGTCTGTAGGGAGGCTTTTCCTTGGAGGCTATATTCCCGGTATTTTACTCGGTATTTCGCTTGCAGTTATTGTGTATTCCATTGCGGTAAGAAGAAACTATCCCAAGGGGAGAAAGTATTCCTTTAAGGAAGGCATGAAGATTGCTATCGATGCTTTTTGGGGATTGTTAGTAGCCGTGATCATAATTGTAGGTGTTGTTGCGGGTGTTTTTACCGCAACAGAGTCTGCTGCGGTTGCCGCAGTCTATGCATTTATTATTACATTCTTTGTATATAAGCAGATTCCACTCAGAGAATTCAGAAGCATTCTCTACAGTACTCTCAAGACGCTCACAATGGTCATGACTCTCATTGCTACGGCCAGTTCTTTTTCTTGGCTCATGGCCTACTTGCGAATTCCTGCCATGGCCACTGAGGTTTTGCTTTCTATCACGGACAACAAGTATCTATTGCTCTTTCTTGTCAATGTGCTTCTTCTCTTCCTCGGAATGATTATGGATATGGCGCCACTAATTCTCATTGTCACGCCAATATTGTATCCTGTATTGATTGGTAAATTTGGAATGTCGCCTATCCATTTCGGAATAATGTTGATGATCAATCTGGCCATAGGCTTATGTACGCCGCCCGTTGGCTCTGCCCTTTTTGTGGGATGTGCAATTGGCAAGATATCAATAGAAAAAGCTACGAAGGCGATGATTCCATTCTATATTGCAATGATTGCAACACTGTTCTTAGTAACCTATGTTCCTGAGATTACGATGTTTCTGCCTAATCTCATAATGCCTGGCCAGTAAAGTGGAATACTTCGGTAAAGCTTTAGTTTATATTGAAATATAAGGAGTTGTCGATGTCGTTTATTGAATCGATGTTCAGTCTGGAAGGCAAAATTGCTGTAGTAACGGGTGGAGGAGGCATGCTACCCTCTTATATCGCTGTTGCCTTTGCCAAGGCTAAAGCAAAAGTAGTTCTTTGGGGCCGTGGAACGCATCATCCCATGGAAGATGCCGCTAGGATGGTCAGAAAGCAAGCTGATTTGCCTATAGATTGCTCTGATGTCATTGGTATCACGGTCGATACTGGCTCTACAGACGCTTGCGAACAGGCCTTGGAACAAACAATCCATAGTTTTGGCTTACCTGATATTCTTCTCAACGGCGTTGGTGGAAATATTGGGAGATCGAAATTTGTTGAATTGGATGAAAAAATCTTCGAGGAAGTGCTAAAGCTCAACCTTATGGCAGGTTTGGTCATACCATCGAAGGTCTTTGCAAAGCGATGGATCGCTGCAGGCATAAAGGGCTGTATGATCAACATGACTTCGATGACAAGCTACAAGCCTCTGTCCGACACCTGGGCATACGATGCAGCAAAGGCGGGCGTGCTGAATCTAACACAAGGACTGGCAAAGGAGTTTGCTCCTTATGGCATTCGAGTCAATGCAATTGCTCCTGGGTTCTTTATTGGTAATCAGAACCGTGCCCTTCTAATAGATGAAGAGACAGGCGATCTAACGCCGAGAGGTAAAGCGATAATTGCACGCACGCCATTTGGCCGTTTTGGAGAATACGAAGAGCTTTGGGGAACTGCGTTATACCTCGCAAGTTCGAAGGCATCTGGTTTCGTAACGGGAGTGAGCATTCCCATTGATGGAGGATTCCTCATCGATAACATTTAGAACTACAATACTTCAATCTGTAATATCTCAATCGACGGTAATTTAAACGGCAAAATAAAAGGGGGAGTCATATGGCTGATTTTCTCGATGAGGATTTTCTTTTGAAGAATGAGACTGCAAAGCGGCTCTTTTTCGAGATTGCACGAGATTTACCAATCTTCGATTATCATTGCCACTTGTCGCCTAAAGCCATTGCAGAAGACAAGCCCTTCGATGATTTAGCCAAGATTTGGTTGGAAGGAGACCACTACAAATGGCGCATAATGAGGGCAAACGGTGCGCCTGAATCGCTCTGTGCAGGTGCCGGAGCTTGGGATGAAAAATTCCTTGCTTATGCTGGCGCTCTCACTAAGGCAGCTGGCAATCCTCTTGTCCAGTGGTCTCATCTAGAGCTCAAAAGAATATTCGAAATCGATGAAGTGCTCACACCGCAAAGTGCATTGAGTATAAGAGAAAAGGCAAATCGAATTCTTTCCGAAAAGAGCATTAGCCCGCGTTCTCTCCTGGAACACTTTAAGGTAAGCGTATTGTGTACAACAGATGATCCTGTCGATACATTGGCTTGGCATAGAGCAATTGCAGAGGAGCAACTATCGGGATCTTCGTTCAAGACCAAGATATTGCCCGCTTTTCGTCCCGACAAGGCCATGAAAACCGAGGATATCGAGACTTGGAATGTCTATATCGATTCGCTTGGCGAAGCGGCTGGCATAGAAATTGATTCTTTTGCAAGTCTTGCGGATGCTTTGGCCAGTCGGCATGCTTACTTTCACTCTATGGGAAGTAGACTCTCCGATCATGCTCTTCTTGTTCCGCCTTTTGTGCAAGCCATCGATACCGAGCTTGATTCCATTGTAAAGAAAGGCCGAAGTCGAATAGCGCTATCGCAGATAGAGCGCGCAAAGCTTGAAACTGCACTGCTTTTGCATTTTGGCAGGCTAAATGCAAAAAAGGGATGGACAATGCAGCTACATATAGGAGCTCTCAGGAATATAAATCCAGGATTGAATAGGGTGTTTGGTCCGGATGTGGGTGGAGATTGCACTTCCGATGCGCCTATTATTGCTCCTCTTGCTTCTTTGCTTGAGACATTAGAGAGAGAAGGAAATCTTCCGAAGACCATTCTTTATTCGCTAGACCCTTCAAAACATAATCCTCTGGCTGTACTTGCGGGTAGCTTTGCAGGCACCGCTCCTGAGATTAGTTCGCCACAGGTCGCCGGAAAGGTTCAGCTAGGCGCAGCCTGGTGGTTCAATGACCAGAAGGATGGTATGGAACGCCATATGAAGGAGTATGCCGGAGTCGGATTACTGGGTGCGTGGGTTGGAATGCTCACAGATTCTCGCTCCTTTATGTCCTTTCCAAGGCATGAATACTTTCGTAGGCTTCTATGCAATATAATCGGAGAATGGGTCGAAGCTGGAGAGCTGCCGGATAATCCATTCTATACAGAACAGCTTGTGCGTGGCATTTGTTGGGAGAATGCTGTTAATTATTTTGGAATGCTTTGAAATCGGCGTCAGAGCATTCGGAGGATAAAAAATCAAAAGGGCTGTCCAGATCAATCTAGGGCAGCCCTTTGTTATTCTTAGGAATATATCTGGTTTGCCATATCGTGTTGACTAAGTAATTCCTCTGAGATTACTTCTCTGTTTCGGTCATGCCCGCTATGAACTGTTTCTGCATGAGCACTACGACTATGACCGGAGGAAGCATGGCTAGCATAGTGGTCGCCATCACTATCTGCCATTCGATTTGGACGTCTGCACCAGACATCATTCGGTTTATGCCAATTAGCAGGGTATAGAATTCCGGTTTAGTGGTTATTAGCAATGGCCACAGGTATTGGTTCCATCCATAAATAAATTGGATCACAAACATTGCAGCGATTGGGGTACGTGTCATCGGGGCAAGGATATGGCTAAAGAACTGCATGGGAGTCGCGCCGTCAATCTGCGATGCTTCTGCTATCTCTCTGGGTACTGACATGAAGAACTGCCTAAATAAGAATACAGCAGTTGCTGAGACGATCATTGGCAGAATTAAGCCCGCATAGCTATTCAGCAATCCCAGATCTGCAACTACTTTATATGTAGGCATAATACGCACTTCTACCGGCAACATCAGAGTGATAAAGATACTCCAGAAACAAAAGCCCCTCAATGGAAAATCGAAAAATACAATTGCGAAGGCTGCCATAAGAGAAATTACTATCTTGCCAATAGATATACCAAGCGCCATTATAAGCGAATTCTTCAACATGGTAAGGACCGGTGTGCCCATGTTCTGCGTTCCATGCAATAACGCCTGGCGGTAATTCTCGATTAGATGAGGTCCTATGCCGAGAGGCATGGGTGCTGCTTGTATATCTGCATTTGTGTGAGATGAAGCCGAGAAAATAAAATAAATCGGGAATATGATAATAACTATGCCAATCCAGAGGATGATATGTGGATAAAGGCTGCGAAGGACCTTGGCTCGGTGAGCGGCTTTATTAGATAGCTGTTGTTCATTCATTGTTGTTTCCTCCGCTTTAGTACGTGACTCGCCGCTCTATGAAGCGGAACTGGAATACCGTCAGAACAATGACCATTATCATCAGGATAACCGATTGCGCAGAAGAGCTTCCAAGGTCAAGGTTTATAACGCCATCTCGCCAAACCTTGTAGACGAGTATAGCAGTGGACTTCCCCGGAGCTCCCGATGTTATGGAATGCACAATAGGGAAGGTTTCGAAGAATCCATATACCAGATCCATAACCAAAAGATAGAAAGTAGTTGGCGAAAGAAGGGGGAATATGATTTTCCAGAATCTCTTGGTCGGCCCAGCCCCGTCAATCTCCGCAGCTTCGACCAGAGTTGCGGGGACGCTCTGTAGTCCTGCAAGGAAGAATACAAAATTGTAGGCCAGTTGCTTCCAGCTCGCGGCCATGGTGAGCAACAGAAAGGCTTGGTTAAAATTCAAAAGATACTGCCAATCTATATGGAAGGTATGCTTAAGCGTGTAAGCGATGACACCCACGTTAGGATTGAACATGAAAAGCCAAATGACTCCAGCGACGAGTGTTGATACAGCATATGGCCAGATGAGCATTGTTTTATAGAAAGAAGCCAATCTGATTTTCTTGTTTGCCTGGATTGCAAGAAAAAGAGAAATAGCCATTGAGCTTATGGTTATGCATAGCGCAAATACTGTCGATACCCAGAAAGATTGCCAATAATCGGGATCAATTAGAAGATTGGAATAATTCTCGAAACCTACAAAGATCATCTTGCCACCGAAAGGATCTTGCAGGTAGAAGGATTGCAGAATGGCTTGTGCAGAAGGCCAGAAGAAAAAGATAAAGACGATTAACATCTGTGGTAGCACAAGAAGATACGGCAAAATTGAAGCTCTGAACTCATATTGTTTGGACATAACAGTTCCTGAAGAATTTAGATTATTATACTAAACCACAAAGAAGTTGCATAGCGCGCAGTCCTTTTCTATATCTGCGCAAAAAAGGCCGCCGACCGGCGGCCTTTTATTACAAAAACATCTCCTTCTTGTCCGCTCTGAGATTCTTAAAGTTCACAGTGCGGAATCGAATATCTATTTATTAAGTTTCTCAAAACTGCGCAATTGTTTGTTTCCTTCACGTACCATCTTGTCGAGGCCATCTTTTACCGAGATTTTTCCGGCAAGGATTTCTTCCCAAACCTGATCTTCGATTTCGCGAATTATGGGCATATTTCCAAAGCGGATACCCATCGAGTTAGGAGTAGGTGTCTTGTTGGTCAGCTGCTTGATTGCTACTTCGAGTCCAGGGTTGTTGACATAGTAACCTTGAGATTTTGTAAGCTCATAGGCTGCTTGGGTGACAGGCAGATAGCCGGTTTCTTTATGCCAAAGAGCTTGAATCTCGGGCTTGGAGATGAAATTGAAGAACTCTGCAACTCCTTTGTATTCTGCTGCGGGTCTGCCATTGAATACCCAGAGAGAAGCACCGCCAATGCAAGAATTCTGGGGAACACCGGGTACATCGGGATAATAGGGCAAGCGCGCAACACCAAAGTCGAACTTGCAGGTTGCCTTCATGTTCCCATAGCCACCGATCGACTCGAAGTGCAGGCCAACGCGGCCAGAGGTGAAGAGGGGATTGGCTTTATTTTCGCGGCCGCCATAAATGAATACACCGGTCTTGGAAAGGTCGTAAATGTTCTGGAAATGGCGCACCACGATAGGACTATTGAATACAAGCTGGGTGTCCAGGCCATCGAATCCATTGCTTCTGGTTCCAAATGGAATATTATGCCATGCACAGAAATTCTCAAGCTGAATCCAGCTTATCCAGTTGGTCGTAAAACCACCTTCCATGCCGGAAGCCTTTAGTTTCTTTGCAACCTCGAAGAATTCAGGCCAAGTAACGGGTGGCTTTTCAGGATCCAGCCCTGCCTTCCTGAATGCATCCTTATTGTAATACATAACAGCGGTGGAGCTGTTGAATGGCATGGAAATCATTCGGCCATCGGAAGTGGAATAATAGGATTTGATGGCCGGAATATAGATATCGGAGCTCCAATTAATTTTATTCTCAGCCATAAGCTGGTAGACCGGTTTTATGGCATTCTTGGCAGCCATCATGGTAGCCGTACCGACTTCGTATACCTGAATAATTGCGGGCGCTTGCCCAGCTCTGAAAGCTGCAATACCAGCATTCATTGTGTCTACATATGATCCCTTATAGACGGGGACTACTTTGAATTGCTTTTGACTTGCATTGAATTGATCACTGATGATCTGTACCATTTCGCCATTATGGCCGGCCATGGCATGCCATAATTCCACCGTCGTCTGGGCATAAGCTCCGACAGCCATTAGTAGAACGGCTATCAGCAAAACGACTCTTTTCATTACTCTGCCTCCAGGATTATTATGGATTGCCGGATCTGCTTCCGGATTCTTAACGGAAAATATTATATTATAGTTTTTTTGAGCACGCAATAGAAAACAAATCTAGGAATCCTCTAACAATCTCACTTGACCAATTCCAAGGCTCTATCGGGGAAATCGGTTATAAGTCCGGTCGCGCCCCAATTCAGAAGCATTCTCATTCTTGAAGGATCGTTTACGGTCCATGGAAGCACACCAAGCCCTGCGGATCTTAATGCTCTGACAGTTGCTTCATCTAGGTATTTTTCGTTAGGATTGAGAGCCACCGCCCCGATATCCTTCAATCTCTGCACAGGGTCTGAGATTGGCTTATCGATTAGGGCAGCAACACTTATCTCTGGGATCGCCATCTTCATTCGCTTTAAGTAATCATGATTGAAGGACGAAATCAGAACTGAAGGAACCATATCGAGCTCTTTTATCAGTTCGGCTGTCTTCTCTACAATCCAAGCATCGCAGGCAAATCCGGTTGCATCTTTGATTTCGATATTCACTCGCCACCCCAGACGCTTCGTCAATTCAAGCGCTTCGCGCAGCGTGGGAATCCTTAGATCCTTGAAGGATTCAAGCTCAGAAGACCCAACTCTTCCATAGGCAATTTGCATAAAAGGATCTGTCTTGGAGTACCATGAGCCTGCGTCGAGGGATTTGAGTTCATCAAACGTAAAATCGTAAATAATCCATGGCGAACGAGATGGAAAGCGAGTCTTAGCATCTGTCGTTCGTGTAAGAGTGTTGTCGTGCAAAACGACCAATATACCATCGCTTGATGCCGCAACATCGAGTTCCCACATATCGGCGCCTATGTCAAAACCCTTCTGAGCTGCGAGAAGTGTATTTTCGGGAGCAATACTTCTAAAACCGCGATGAGCAATGACGATAGGACGATAAGATTGCATGATAAGTTTCTCCATAGATAAACTCTTAGGGATGTTCTGACCAAATAGCGCAAGGCCTGCGCCCATAAGAAAAAAGACCCTGAGAGCCTTATTGCGCAATCGGTTGCAGGGTTTGATATTCATTTTATTGATTATAAAGATCTCGCGGAATTTCGACAAGGGAAAGTTGCACAATTTCATAGAGAGCTTGCCCATCTAAGCCATCCAGAATAGGATGCTAGCGGAGAATAATATGGTTGCAGGCGATGGAAATGGTGGACGCAAATGGATGGAAATATCCACTCGCAAAGTCTATGAATGCAATGTGTTCAGCGTATTGGAGAGAGAAAGCAAAGGCCCCGATGGACGGACAGGCCATTTTTCCTTGATGAGAGCCCAAGATTGGGCGGTGATCGTTCCCTATGTGCGAACAGATGCCGGCACTTCGTTTTTAATGGTGCGGCAGTATCGGCATGGAGCGGAGGAGCTTAGCTTGGAATTCCCGGGCGGCGTGGTGGAGAATGGAGAAGAGCCTTCTCATGCGGCTGCCAGAGAGCTAGCTGAAGAAACTGGTTGGGTTTCGGATAAGATCCTTCATGCGGGTACCGTATTTCCAAACCCTGCGATTCAGGATAATCATTTTCATGTTTTTGTTGCGCTGGATCCAAAACCTGCAGTCGATCGGCACCTCGATCAAAATGAAATCATCGACGCTTACCTTGTAGATGCAGATGAAGTACGACGTCGCATCGGAGAAGGGGAGTTAAGGCACGCTCTTATGGTGACAGCCCTATACCTTGCAGACAGATTAGTTGGCTCTCTTAAAGCCTAGCGATTGAAGCCTAGCGAGACCTAGGAATCATAGATGTCTTTTCCATGTGAGTCGATAGCTATAATGACGGGCAGTCTATCAATCACTGCGATACGGACAGCCTCCATTCCAAGGTCTTCGAACTGAATTGTATCCAGTTTTTGTAAGAAGCGCTCTGCATTGAGCGCGGCTACTCCTCCGATTGCAGCGCAGTATACGCCTCTATGAGTGGCTATAGCTCTACGCGCCTCATTGCTACGGCTTCCTTTTGCGATTGTAACTATCGAAGCACCGACTTTCATAAAAGCTTCAAGATAGCTATCCATCCTCGAAGCAGAAGTAGGCCCAAAAGCCCCAGTCTTGGCTCCCTGCTTAGCCTCTGTTGGTCCGGCATAGAATACCGGTAATCCGATGAACCAATCGGGAAGTTTTTTGTCAGACTCGAGCATGCGCAAAAGGCGCGCATGAGCCATATCCCGCGCTAAAAGAACAGGTCCTGAAATAAGGGCCATCGTACCCGCTTGCAATGACCTTAATTTTGAAAGCCAGCTATCATCCGATTGCGTTATTTGTATAATCTCGGCCTTGGCGCTTGTCTGCAGAATGATCTCTTGTGCCTTATTTTCTAAGCATTGTGAAGGAGGTGATAGTTTCTCGATATACCATCCCGAATTATCTATAAATACAGAGACATGCCGATTTGCTGCACAGGACACTGCGATCGCCAAAGGTAGATTTGCCGCATGCCGTGATAGTCTTATTGCTCTTGTGGAGACGGCAAAATGCGAACCTCCCCACTGAGCCCCAAATCCACTATCCCGAGCTATTGTCAGCATTTTCTTTTCCCAGAGAATATCTCTCATGGGCATACCATCGCCATTAGCAGAGGTAGGAAGATTATCCAGTAGGCCTAAGGCCGCGAGTTCCGCAGCATACAAAGACTGTGCAGGATTTGTACCGCCGAGCACCATCGCAATCGCGTAAGGAGGGCAGCCGGAAGGACCCAATGCATTGATGCGCAAACGCAGAACATTCTCCAGTTTATCTGCTCTCAGAATAGCGGGGCTCTCTATGCTGATCGAAGAGCGAGAGGCGGAGCCTCCTCCCTTTGCGACAAAGGTGAGCCTAAGTTCCTTTCCTTTTATAGAACGAATTTGGATACCTGCGGGCAGATTGTCCTTTGTATTACACTCTTCCATCATATTTAGAGGACCCATCTGAGAGTTGCGCAATTTCTCCTGCGTCCAGGCTTGTGCTGCGCCCTGAACTAGTAATTCTTCCAAGTCAATGTTTTTCTCGATTTCTATGCGGTCACCGCGCCATCCATAGACAAGCGCGGTCCCGGTGTCTTGGCATATCGGATATCTTCTCTTTCCAGAAATCAGTGCATTTTCTAAAAGACAAGATGCGACAAATCGATCATATTCGCTAGCCTCAGGATCCTCGATGATCTTAGCAAAAGCATCATATTGCGTTTCAGGCATAAGATAAGCTATTTTCGTAAACGCAATTCGGGAGCACTCGCGAAGCGCATCTGCTTGAAGTACCAAATAGCCATTCTTTTCCATAGGAGCGATCAAATCCATAGTCTCCAAATCGGATAAGTTCCCAAAGCGAATTAAACCATCAAGACTGACATGAGCCACTCTTTTTCCTCCTTTGCCGGCTTTGCTAGCCATGAATAGCTTTTCATATCAAAGGCCAGGCAAGCGTCGATGCACAATACGGACCGGCGCGCGTCCTACAGTAATTGCCTTGGCCGGGCATACCTCATGGCAGCAAAAGCAAGTGATACAGAGCTTGTCATTGATTCTAATGATGTTCGAGCCATTTTTCCTATCGAGCAATAATACCTTTGCTGGACATATCTCGATGCACGCACTGCAACCGATGCACTTATTTTTATGAAATATAGGCCTAAGGTGTATCAGCTTCCCGGCTAAGGAACGAAGGCCTCTCGGTATTGCGCTGAGTCTTTTGCCAAGCTTGCTTGTATAAGGAAGCCGCCTAAAACCACTATGCTCTATTTCCGAGACTCTTAGAGGGTAAGTCGAAGGTTCCGTAATATTTGCGCTTCCAGACGTTCTTTCCATTGCATCAAGAATATAGGATATATTTCTAGGGTCATAGCCTACACACTGAGACGCAATCCAGTCTAGCTTTGCAACACTCCTAGATGCCAGGACAATGCCAAGCGAGTAGGGTGTTCCAGATCCAGGGCCTTGCCCATCCATTGCGATGATCGCATCCATAAAAGTAAAGCAATTAGGAATAGATAGAGCCAGATCCACAAGCATCTCGCCAAAATCGATAACCGCGGGGTATTGAAGATGCATCGCACTCTTTGCTGTCCCAGGGATAAGTCCAAAAAGGTTTTTGATTGCGCCCGTATATGTCATAAGGCCATGATTCTTCAGTTTTGGAAGATTTATGACTAAGTCAACCTCCTCTACCAGTGATGTCAGAGGGATGTTCTTGAGCTTCTTGCCCTCTTTGACAGGATGCGGAGAAACCTCTCGGAAATCCGCCCAGGTACCACCACTTTGCTGGACCGCATCGTAGATACCAGAAGTCTTTGCAGCCAACATGACTGGCTGCCATCCTGGAGAATCGCCCACCAGGATTTCTTTTGCGCCCCTGGACTTTGCAAATCGAATGACCGCTTCGACAAAGGCAGGATTGGTTGTAACCGCCTTTGAAGCTGGCGAAGCATTCAAAACATTTGGCTTTATGAGGATTGTCTTGCCTTGTAAATCAGGAAGACTCGCAATCTCTGCGCATGTTTCAATCGTCTTATCCAGCTTTTCGGCTTCGTAACTCTCACATCTGATCAGTGCGACATCGGCTCTTTCCGGCTTCATGTAATATTCCTGAGACCAGAGTATAGAGAAACCACAGGCTTCCATCAAGGCAAATCAAGATGAATAAATTGCACTTGCCTAATTCAATTGGTTGCACTTATAATATTTGATCATCAGATTGAGAGGTTCCGGATAAGAATGCGAATCAAGCTGGATCAAAGCAACTGGGTATACTATATAGGACGGGGATCGAACCTAGGAAAGCTGGTGTTTTCTGTTGGATGTATGCTTATGTTGCTTGGATCGAGCTTCAGGCCAGCTCCAGGTCCCATGACCGCGCGTGGAGGTTCCGACGTCAGTGACTTTGCAAAAAGCAATGAGATTGCTATGCCAGAACCAGAAGACAAATTGGTAAAATATTCTGTTTATGAAGTAAAGAAAGGCGATACGCTGTCAGAGATAGCAGAGTATTTTGATCTGACGCTGGATACACTTATCAGTATAAATAATTTTAAATCAGCCAAATCACTAAAGCCAGGTCAGCTCCTCAAGATACCCAGCGAATCTGGCATTTTGTATATCGCTTCAAAGCCAACAACAATTCAGGAAATTGCTGATTCATATAATATCAATATCGACCGTCTCATAGAAACAAATGGTCTGCTTTCAGAGACGATTCCAGCAGGCAAACCTCTGTTTCTTCCGGATGTCAAATTACCTGCAGCCACATTGCGAGAAATCGCCGGCACACTATTCCAATGGCCGGTCAAAGGTCGTCTTACCTCCTGGTTTGGCTGGCGTAAAGACCCCTTTACAGGAAGAAGATCGTTCCACAACGCTATCGATATAGCGGCGCCCTATGGCTCGTCGATAACCGCCCCGATGGGCGGCAGGGTAATAGAGACGGGTTATTCGCCGATCCTTGGCAAATATGCGATCATTTCCCATTCGGGCGGATGGAAGACATTATATGGCCATATGTCCGAAATTCTGGTTCAGGAAGGACAGTATGTCTCTCAAGGTCGAACCCTAGGTAGAATCGGCACAACCGGGTATAGCACAGGTCCCCATGTGCACTTTGAAGTTATAAAAAATGGGGTTCTGGTCAATCCGCTGAATTACCTACCTTGATCTTTACATGCTCTCGAAAAGAGACATATCGAAAATCTGGGAACGTCTTATTTGACGCATATACAAATATCTGATACATTGTTTCATCATGATGATCATAAAGGGAATAGGCGTTTCTCCCGGTGTAGCTATAGCTCCTGCCTTTGTGCATATAGATGATTCTGGCATAATACCTCAGTACCATATAGCCATCGATGATGTGCAAAGCGAAATGGCTCGTTTTCATGAAGCATCGTTGCTAGCCAAAAAGGAAATTGAAGCGCTGAGAGAACTGGCAAAGAATGAAGCAGGCGAAGAACAAGCAGCCATTTTCGATGCGCATATCATGATGCTGGACGATCCAGAGTTTCTTGAACAAATAGAGCGTTCGCTCAAAGAAAAGCAGTTCAACGTGGAAGTGGCGATTCTCTCTTTTGAGAGCGAGATGGTCAATAGGCTTTCTTCATCGCTGGATCCTCTTAAGCAAGAAAAAGTATCCGATATTCATGATGTGGTAAGGCGTTTGCTAGGTCATCTTTTGAAAAAAGAGAGGATTTCGCTTTCCGACATCCAAACCGAGATAATCCTCGTTGCCAAGGACCTCTTGCCATCCGAAATGGTGATGATGTCCCGGAGCATGGTACGGGGCATAGTAACAGAGACAGGAAGCCGGACGAGCCATGCCGCTATCCTGGCAAGAGCCTTCGAAATACCCGCTGTTCTCGGTGTAGGCCCAGGCTTTATCCTGCAAGTGAGACAAGGTCAATCGGTATATATCGATGGCGATAATGGAACTGTTGTTATCGAGCCCGATGATTCGATTATCCAGAGTGAGAAATCGGCGCGTGCCGCTCGCCTCAATCAGGAAAAAGAGAACAGAGAACTAAGAGATGTTCCGGCTCATACGAAAGATGGCACAAGCATCATGCTCCTAGCTAACATCGGTATGCCTGAAGAAGTTGTAAATGCCATAGAGCATGGCGCCGAGGGGATTGGACTGTTTCGCTCTGAATTCTTCTTTCTTGGTGGGCATATACCGGGAGAAGAAGAGCAGTACAATGCCTATTCGCAAGTGGCAAGATCCATGCATTGCAGGCCTGTTGTTATTCGTACGCTCGACATCGGCGGCGACAAAGTATTGCCGGAACTTGGAGTCATAGGAGAAAAAAATCCCCTGCTGGGCTGGAGAGCTATACGTTTTTGTCTTGAAAAGACAGATCTCTTTAAAACACAGCTTAGAGCAATTCTTCGTGCCTCAGGTCAGGGGAAAGTCAATATCATGTTTCCTATGATTAGCAACATCGATGAACTGATCCGTGCTCAAGCTGTTCTGGCCGAAGCGAAAGAAGAATGCAAATCAAAGGGCTACAAGATAGACGAAGACATAGAGACTGGAATCATGATCGAAGTACCAAGCGCGGCCATCTGTTCTGACGTACTCTCAAGATCTTGTGATTTCTTCTCGATAGGAACAAACGATCTAAGTCAATACACATTGGCTGCCGATAGGGGTAATCAAAAAGTAGCTTATCTGAATAATCCATTCGATATAGCAGTATTGCGCCTTATCAGCATGACGATAGAATCTGGTAAGAATGCAAATATTGGTGTGAGCCTCTGTGGCGAGATGGCAGCTGATCCAGCTAGCGCAGTGCTCCTAGTAGGATTGGGCTTAAGAAGTCTATCCATGTCAGCATCAGCTATCCCTGCAGTCAAAAGAGCGCTGATGTCCATTACAATGGAAGAAGCCTCTTCCCTGGCCCGACAAGCCTTATCTATGAATACAGCATCGCAAGTGAGTGCCTTGCTGAATTCCAGACTCAATCTGTAGTTAGCTCCTATGAGCAAAAAGAAACGGGCCTTAGAGTCGCTCGATACAGACTCTCGGCAAAAAGCCTTCCCATCGCAATCAAAGGATGGAAAAGAGTCTTCTCCAAATATCCGCTACGAGAACCTACCTCTTGTTGTTCTTGCAGGCAGGCCCAATGTCGGTAAATCCACGCTATTCAATAGATTACTCGGCAAACGCAAGGCAATAACCGATGCACAGCCTGGAGTTACACGAGATCCTATCGAAGAGGAATGCGAGCTGTTGAGAACCGGGGAGAAGATATGTTTAGTCGACACCGGAGGTTTCAAGCTAGAGCGTGAGGGCTTGGATGAGCTTGTAGTGGCCAGAGCTCTCGCCTATATTCAGAGAGCGGATCTAGTGATCTTCATTATAGATGTTACGCAGATCACACCGGAAGATGAAGAATTTGCCGTATTTCTAAGGCCCTATGCCAAAAAGCTCTTGCTTGTCGTAAACAAAGCCGATAGTCCCGAGCGCGATGCCCTGGTATGGGAGCATGCCCGCTGGGGTTTCGGGCCGATGTTGTTTATCTCGGCAGAACACAATAGAAACATAGACAAACTTGAAGAAGCCATAACGGCGCGTCTGGATTTCTCGAGCGTTCGGCAAGCGGAAGTAGAAGCAGCCGACATACGCATAGCCATAATGGGTAAGCCAAATACCGGAAAATCGACATTGCTCAATGCGCTGGTCGGCTATGAGCGGAGCATAGTCTCTCCTGAGCCAGGCACAACCCGTGACATTGTGAAAGACCACTTTCAATATGAGGGCAGGGGCTTTGAGGTGCTCGATACCGCAGGAATTCGAAGAAAGAAGAAAGTCACAGACAACATAGAATATTATTCGGTTACTCGCTCCATACGTATCGTGAGCCATGCAGATGTCGTCGTGCTACTCATAGATGCGGAAGAAGGGCTTTCCGACCAGGATAAAAAGATTGCAGCCTTTGCTGTAGAAGCAGGCCGACCGGTGGTGTTTGCGCTGAGCAAATGGGATAAGATGCCGAACATGAAGAATGCGTTCGAAGCTACCCGCGACCGCTTGCGATTTTTTTTCGGACAAATGGCATATGCGCCCATCGTGCCGATTTCCGCTAAAGAAAGGAAGGGGCTCGACAAACTCATGTCGGTGGTGATCTCCTTATATGCTAAGGCAAACAAGGTGATCGAGACTTCGCATCTCAACCAAGCGGTCGCGGAATGGGTCAAGGAAACACCACCTCCAGCAAGCCCAAGCAATCGTTTCAAATTGCGCTACGCGGTGCAGAGTTCCGTAAATCCGCAGCGTTTTATCTTTTTTGTAACTCGGCCAGAAGCGGTACCGGAATCCTATAAGAGTTTTCTCAAAAACAAGATAAGGCTCGATTTTGGTCTTGATGGTGTTCCAATTCAGCTGGAGCTTCGTGCTTCACGCAGGAACAGACAGCGGAGCTGATCGATGATATACCTGAGCATCGGACAGTTGGAAAAGATGTTGTCGGTACCAGCATCCACTTTGCGATTCTGGGAGCAAGAAGTGCCTTTTCTGATGCCCAGTAGAACAAAATCCGGCCGCAGATGCTACTCGCTCTCCGAAGTAGTGCTCATTGCAAGGCTCAAGCATCTGGCGCTGGATAGGGGACTTGGGCTTAGTTACACACAGAGAATACTAGAGTACGAGCTTCTCTATCAGGATCAAGAGCTGAGAGCAAACATCAAGCAGTTAAGAGAAGAGCTGTTTCGCCTTTTGTTGGAATGCGATCGATGGAAAGTCTCATTCAAAGGGCTGCTGTCTGTTTCTGCTTTAGAGAATTCGACAAAGGAGAATTCGGAAAAGGAGTTATTGAATGGAAGAAGCGATAAAGAATCTGATGGATTTCGTTGATGCATCGCCCACGCCTTTTCAAGCCATAGATAACCTTATAGGTATTCTTGAAGCGCATGGAGCTATCAAACTGGATGAGAGGGAACTATGGCAGCTAGAGCCAGGTGTTTCCTACTATATAGTTCGAGGAGGTAGCTCTCTAGTCACCTTCAGAATGGGTCTGAAACCACCTTCTGAATGCGGCTTTCTTCTCGCTGGAGCTCATACCGACAGCCCTGGCCTCAAGATTCGTCCGGAAAAGGAACTCCAATCTCGCGGCTATCTAAGGCTTGCGCTCGAATCCTATGGATCACCAATTCTGTCAGGTTGGCTCGATAGACCGCTTGGACTAGCTGGTGCTCTAGCAATACAAGAGAATCAAGAGATACACCAGCGTTTATATATCAGTCATGAGCCTATAGCAGTCATCCCAAATCTTGCTATCCATTTGAATCGCGATATCAACAAGGGTTTTGAATACAACCTGCATCAGCAGTTACCTGCTCTCTTTGGGCTTACGAGCCACAAGCAAAAAGAGCCCGAAGCAGCCAGTGAATTCGGAAAAACAAAAGAAATCTCTGGAGCTTTTGATTCCGAAATTTTGGTGCGCATTTCTCAAGAGCTCGATGTAGACCCTAAGGCAATAATCTCATCCGATCTGAGGCTCTATGACCCCGAACCTACTCGCATTTTCGATAATTCGCTCATCAATGCGCCAAGATTGGATGATCTTGCTGGCTGTGCTGCATTGATAGAAGCATTTATCAGTTTGCATGCTCAGGCTTCGACACAAGTCGCATGTTTTTTTGACGCTGAAGAAATAGGATCAATGACCACCGGAGGAGCTCAATCCTCATATTTGCGCGATATTCTTGCCAGAATTACGCTTGCCTCGCGTAGTCTTGGCCAGGATTTTTATAGAGCGCTAGCTTGTTCAGCTTGCGTATCTATAGATGGAGCGCAAGCATGGCATCCTGGGTATCCAGATAAATTCGACGACTTTTATACGCCGCTTTTAGGCAGGGGTATTGCATTAAAATCCAATGCAAACATGAATTATGCAACCGATTTTACTTCTCAGCAAATTGGTAGTAGAGTAGCTAGCAAAGCAGATATAAAACCCCAAATCTATATGGCCCGTGCCGATATTCAACCCGGAAAGACGATAGGTCCCATCACGGCAAGCAGGACAGGCATCCCTACAGTGGATGTAGGCCATCCTCTATTGGCCATGCATGCCATAAGAGAGACCATTGCTGCCTCGGACCACTTAGACATGATTGCTTTTCTTCGGGCATTCTATTCATAGCTCGCGGCTCCATAGATTCCATAGATTCCTTAGATTTCATAGATTTTCCATATATTTGTAAGCATAAAAAGGCCCTCCCAAAAGATGAAAAAAGGCCGCCCTTTCGGGCGGCCTAATTCTTTAGCCTAAGCTCTTACTTAGGAAGTGGTTGGTAGGTCTTTTTCGGATCCCATGCCCCCTGGCGCACTTCTCCCTTTATGCTCGGGATTGTAAGCACCTGATCGGGGAATATGAGATTTGGATTAGAAGGATCTTTGAAGGTCTTTTTATTCGCCTCATACAGTACCGGCCACTTGTATGGATTATTATAGACGAATTGATACTCGGCAATTCTCCAGAGGCAGTCTCTGCGTTCTGGAATGAGCCTTACCTTATATGTTGCTGGCAGAGGAGCAAATTCGCCAATTTCCATAAGAGTCCAATAAGCCTGTGCAGCGAGATCCTTTGCACGCACATAATCGAGAGCATTGAATGCGGTTTGAGCATCGGCCAGCAGATTTCCACCCTCTTTGAAGAGATCCGGGTAGTTGTTAGCGGCATTCTTAGAGGCCGCCCAATCATAGCGGCTTCTTGCATCAGAGATGGCTACTTCCGCATATTTCTTATTCTGAGCTATAAGTGCCTGGGCTTCCTTTTCAGCTTCCTCTTTGGCCTTTGCTTCAGCAGCAAGTCGCGCCTTTTCGGCTCGATCAGCAGTTACCTTGGCCTCAAATTCGGAAGAGAGCGTTGATAACACTTCATTGGCTAGCTGAGTAGCGGCGGCATATTTTTCTATTTGATAGGCTTTTTGTGCTGCTTCCATCGCAGAATGTGCGGAATTGTATACTTCAGGATAATCGGCTTTGATGTCGTTTAGATCGGCCCATTCCATGCGATCTTGGGCCTTTGGCATGACCTCGTCGGCTATCGCTTTGTCAGCAGCAAGTTGTGCTTCGGCTTCTCTCAGCGCGTTCACCTCAGCCATCAGATCATCGGAAATGATACGGACAACATCATTGGCAAGCGCTATGGAGGCGTCATAAGCTTTCTCACTATAGGCTTTGTCTGCCGCTTGCATGGAAGTGTCTGCATCGCGGAATTCATCTGGATAAACAGAAGCGAGATTGGCCTGAACCGCCCATGACATTCTACTGTGGGCTATACCCAAAGCCTCGGCCGCATTCGAAGCCTTTTGGATCTCGATTGCCATCGCCTGGGCTTCCTTTTCAGCTTCCTCTTTGGCCTTTGCTTCAGCAGCAAGCCGCGTCTTTTCGGCACGATCAGCGGTTACCTTGGCCTCAAATTCGGAAGAGAGCGTTGATAACACTTCATTGGCTAGCTGAGTAGCGGCGGCATATTTTTCTATTTGATAGGCTTTTTGTGCTGCTTCCATCGCAGAATGCGCGGAATTGTATACTTCAGGATAGTCGGCTTTGATGTTGTTTAGATCGGCCCATTCTATGCGATCCTGGGCCTTTGGCATGACCTCGTCGGCTATCGCTTTGTCAGCAGCAAGCTGTGCTTTTGCAGCTCGCTCCGCTGCTACTTGAGCTTGAAAGTCATTGGAGAGGATGACAGAGACTTCTTCTGCTTTCTGTTTTGAGAGCAGGTAATCTTCGTTCCCATAAGCTACATAGGCGCTAACCATTGCAACGCTGGCGTTCTGATACTCTTGGGCATATTCGGCCCTAATCTGATTCTCATTAGCCCACGCCATTCTGCTTTCGGCATCTGCAATTGCTGCATCTGCGGCTTGTTTTGCGACAGCCTTCAATCGGCTTGCTTCTTCGGCTTCCGCAGCTTTTATCTTCTCTAGCTCTCTGGCAGCGAGAACCTGCTTCTGAAAATCATCGGATAGCGTTGCGGAAACCTCTTCGGCGAGAGTCTTTGCAGAACTATATTTCTCTATTTGATAGGCCTTTTCTGCGGCTATCATGGCATTAGAAGCATCCGTGTATTGCTTTGGATAATCGGATTTGAGGTCGATTTCCTCTGCCCATGTCATCCGGACTTTTGCATCCGCAATTGCCGCTTCTGCCGCAGCTTTGTCTCTTTCAAGTTGCTCCAAGCGCGCCTTCTCGCGTATCTCGGCTTCCTGCTGTACGAAGGAATCTGACAGACCTATATAGTTCGATACCTCATTTGTCTCGAATATGGCAGCGCTGTATTTCAATTCCTTCTCAAGAGTTTTTGCATTATCGAGATGCAAATTGGCTTCTATCAGATAAATGTTTTCTTCCAGCCCAAGCTCAGAAGCCCTATCTCTTGCATCCGCAAGTTTCGTCTCGGCTTCTGCGATAGCCTCGGCGGCATCAAAGGCCATGGCTTGCGAAATGTCTCGCGCGGCTTCAAATGCTGTGGCTGCATCGACATAGCTAGAATAGGCAATGACGTACTCGGCCTCTTCCATGCTTTTCTCTGCTTCAGCAAATATATCAAGGGCGTTTTGATATTCGTCAGGAGCATTTATGTCGGCGTTTACCTTGATGGCTTCCTCTTGAGCTGCAATAGCCATGTCCTTTGCTTCAAGCGCTTTGAAATTTGAACCCTTGGAATACACTTCGGAATAATATTCTCTGGCTTCTTTTAGGAGTGCGGTAGATGCCGCAATATCGTCGATATTGCCTTTTAGCCATAAGTCCTCTGCTTCTTTGCATTTTTCCTCGGCCATGGTTAAGAACATCTGGATGCTCTCATAACTCGAATAGCCATTTTTCTCGATGTTTTCCTTAAGTTTATTTACTTCCGCCGCCGCGGCCGAATTCTCGAATGCGGCACTGGCTAGTTTGTAGGAAACAATGGCATCCAAGAAACGAGAGTCCTCGGTATATATCTCGGCTTGAGAATAACACCGCAGACCGAAATCATACTGGGATGGGGCCATCATCGGCGCATCGACATCTATAGCTTCTGAGCGCATCAGATCTGCCCCGCTTCTCTCCATTTTAACCAATTCCGGACATATCAGACTGCCTTCCTCAATTAGTTCTTCCCACATCGAAACGACTTCGGTAAGTTCATCCTTCAGCGGATATGCCTTTACTCCATCGTATTGATCCGGTGTTTCGACGAGGTCCTTGTATTCTGTAGATACGATCTCATGTTTTTTATTTGCTTCTTGGAATTTGTCGGAAAGTATTGAGTCTAGGCCGAATTTAATTGCCTCGTCCTTTAGATCATTTGCTTGTCCAAATAAACTCTGCAGTTCAGATTTTTCTACGGAAGGCTTCTCAACTTCAACCTCCGGCTGAAGTTGAGGCTCTTGTGGCCCGCTTTCAGCTACGGGCGGAGGAGTCTCTGCTTCCTTTGGTACCTGACCGGCTTGGGTAGCGCATGAAGCTAGTACAAGCGCCACTATAGCCAGCAGAGGGAGAAACCTTTTCACAAATTTCATTACTACCCTCCTCGGATATCTAGGTCTTTTCTTTAATGATATAACCATATCAAGATTGAGTAAACATGATAAACAAGAATTCTTCTTAAAAGATGCCTCCTTCATATCTAATCTAGGTTATATGAGTATATTAAATCAATCTTAATTATATCACTTCCCGGCTTTCATAGCAGGGATATTTGATATAAAATTTGTAAGAATCTCTTCTATACAATATAATTTCGGCAGGGATTGCAGATTATATGAGTAGAGTCTATAGCGAATTCGATTTTACCCGCAAGAATAATAGGCCAGAGAACACTTTCAAGCTCTTTTTATATGCCTGTGTTGTCATTTTTCTGATAGCTTGCAGCGATAATTCTCAATACTTGCCGGAGGGCTTTGCCCCATTCTATCCAAAATTCGAGGCATGGGAAAATTGCGACGAAGGTTTCGCATTGATCTGTGTTTCGAGCGCGGATGGGGCGCAGGGTTTTCTTGAATGGAGGACGGAAGGTGTTTACGGACGTATTGTGGAGACCAGTGGGAGCAGGGATACTCGTTCTTTCTTGATAGGAGATGGAGGAATGAATGGTTTGGTATTGAATGCCAGGGAAAAAGGAGACTCGCTTGAGGTCTCCTATGAACCTACGTCTCAAAACGCTTATATATTTCAGGAAGGAGCTAGTCAACACAGAGTTACCGCGAATCGATCAAAAGCCATTAAGGATCTTAAATTGCTCGCCGGTCTGTCCGAAGAGACTCAAGAAAGCGGTCGTAAGATTTCCATGCGTCTACAATATCTCGTTTCGCGGGAATCGCTTGAAGAAAAGGCATTCAATGATTTTCTCCGCCGAGGGAATTCTCCTTATAAAATGGCTGAATTCAGAAGACAGCGGCTAGAGGCTTCTCCTATTGCCAAATATGAATTACCCGAAGATTCTGGAAATTTGGATTCTGAGCCAGCGAAAAATGTCCTTAAGGATGACGGTTCAGGGCAGATTCGATATTGGATTCCTCCGATAGAATTCTATGAGATTCAGTATCCTGTATATGTCGGTGAGAATATAATTAGTGTTGCGACGCAGTATTATTTATTCAATGGAGGAGCACACGGTTCTGCTTCGACAGATTTTGATATAATAGATCGAAGGACTGGCAAAAGACTTGGACCCAGTGATATTTTCGTATCCGACTGGAGATCGACTCTTGGGCCAAAGCTAAAGGTGGAGTTGATCAGGCAAAGCGGCTTTTGGCAGGATTCGGCAAAGTCCGCCAAGGTTGGGAATGATGGAAATAGCCCCATAGAAGATCTTCGCGATCTAGGTTTTTTCGAATCCGATATAAGCCCATCCGACAAGATATTTCTGTGCAAGACAGGAATTGGATTTGAATACGATCGCTACGAGATAGCTCCCTGGTATATGGGAGAGTTCATCATCCTGCTTTCATGGGATGAACTTAGGCCTTTTCTTAATCCAGCACTTTTTGCCGATGGACAGCTATTGGGCTCGATCTAGGCTTTTCTCAGGTTCACCATCCAAGCCTTATCGCCCGCTTCTACTGCAAAGCCATTTGTCATGACTTCGTCCATGCTTTTCCAATCTATTCTTAGGGCTAAGGTTTCTTCAGCTACTATTTGACCAAAGCGATCGAGTGCAACCTTTAGTTCATCATCGCCCGAAACCTCTAGAATAATCCTATCGGTCACATCGAGGCCTTTTTCTTTGCGGGCATTCTGGATTCCTCGGATCAGATCGCGCACATAACCTTCGTAGAGCAATTCTGAGGTGATATTCGTATCGAGCGCCACGGTAAGGCTTCCTTCGTTTAGGACCTTTAGGCCTTGCTTTTCCTCGCGGATTATATCTACTCGGGAGCTATCCAGAGCTATTTTTTCGCCCGAGCTCAAGGCGATTAATATCTGCTCCCTATCGAGGAGGCGAGCAATCTCTGTGCTGCTCAGATTGGCGATCTTTGCTGCCGCTTCTTTCATATAAGGGCCTAGCTCCTTGCCTAGCACCCGGAAATTGGCTTTAGCGTGGTATTCGACGAGATCTTCTTCTTTTTCATGGATGACAACGGATTTGACATTGAGTTCTTCGCGAAGAATATCTTCCATTCGCTGCAGAGCTTCTCGTTCTTCCGCAATCCTGCTGATGAGTTGGATCGATCCGAGAGGCTGACGGATTTTGAGATCGTTGGCTACTCTGAGCGAGCGCCCCATAGTAACGGCTTGTCGAACGATGCGCATATCGCGCTCCAGATCGAGGTTTCGATATTTTGCTTCTGCATTTGGCCAATCCGAGAGATGGATAGATTCGGGCTCCGACTGCAGTTTTATGTTGCGATAGATTGCCTCGGTGACAAATGGAATTACGGGCGCCATAACTAGGGTGAGTCGGCGCAGAACCCGGTAGAGCGTCTTATATGCATTCTTTTTATCTGCATCGTTTTCTGATTTCCAGAATCTACGCCGCGAACGGCGAATATACCAATTGTTAAGGCTATCCACGAATTCGACAGTTGGAGCTATTGCTGCTTGTAGATCAAAGGCCTCGAAGCCGGTTGTTACATCGGCTATCATTTTCTCGCATACAGATAGTATCCATATGTCAAGAGGATTTTCGACTCCCGCGCAGTCGAAATCTTCCGCCACAAAGCCATCGATATTTGCGTATGTGACAAAGAAACTATAAGCGTTCCAAAGTGGGAGTATTACGCTCTTAAGGACGTTTCTGACACCTTCGTCCGAATAACAGAGGTCTTCGGCCTTTATTACGGCGGAATTCATAAGAAAGAGTCTCAGTGCATCGGCACCAAATTTGTCCATGACTGCGGAGGGGTCGGTATAATTTCGTAGGCTTTTTGACATCTTTTTGCCATCTTCTGCCAAGACAAGACCATTGACGACACAAGCCTTAAAAGCAGGCTTGTCAAAAAGAGCTGCCGCAAGGATTGTCAATGTATAGAACCAGCCTCGCGTTTGGTCGAGACCCTCGCAGATGAAGTCCGCAGGGAAGATGGATTCGAATTTTTGCTTGTTTTCGAAGGGATAATGATTCTGTCCATATGGCATCGCTCCGGATTCGAACCAGCAATCGAGGACTTCAGGAATTCGATGCATGGCTCCACCGCAGCTGCATGGCAGTGTAACTTTATCGAGATAATGCTTGTGCAGGTCTTCAGGTACTTCGCCGCCGAGTTCCGCAAGTTCTTTGCGAGAACCCACGCATATGGTCTTTCCGCATTCATCGCATCTCCAGATGGGGAGCGGGTTTCCCCAATAGCGATTTCGACTTATTGCCCAGTCTCGCGCATTTTCTAACCAATTTCCGAATCTACCATCGCGAATATGGGCAGGCACCCAATAGACGCTCTTGTTGGCCTTTAGCATGGATTTTTTTATAGGCTCGATCTCAACGAACCAGCTGGAAATTGCCCGGTAGATGAGCGGGCTTTCGCAGCGCCAGCAATGTGGATATGCGTGGATGATCTGGTCGCGCTTTATGAGTTTACCTTCGTTTTTGAGCCGATTCATTATGGATTTGTCTGCGTCTTTGACGAATAATCCTTTGTAGTCCGGAACTTCCTCGGTAAATCTGCATTCTTCGTCGACCGGGCATACGGTAGGAATACCGGAACCGCGCAATACTTCGTAATCCTCTTCACCAAAACCCGGTGCTGTATGAACTATTCCGGTTCCTTCTTCAGTAGTAACGTGCTGGCCAAGCACCGTGACAAATGCGCCTTTTTTGGTCAAGAAGGCGAAATAAGGGAATAAAGGTTCGTATCTAATTCCGACTAGTTCGCTGCCTTTCTTCTTCCATGAAAGCTTGAGCGATTCAGGATTCTTATAATAGTCTCCAAGTTTCGAGTCAGCCAGGATATATCGCTCACTGCCATCGATTACACAGACATAATCGATATCTGGGCCAAGACAAAGAGCTAAATTAGAAACCAGTGTCCACGGGGTAGTTGTCCATGCGACGAAATATGTAGATCCGTTCGCCAGGTCTGCGAGAGAAGGATCATCGAGCGATGGCGGTAGACCCGTTATTTTAAACCTCACTGTAATGGAGGGGTCACTGACATCCTCGTATCCGCCTAGCGAAAGCTCATGGTTGGATAATACCGTAGAACAGCGCGGACAATATGGGAGAATATAATGGCCTTCATATATGAGTCCCTTGTCCCAAAGGGATTTGACAACCCACCAAATCGACTCCATATAGTCAGGTTCCATAGTTTTATAGTCATGATCAAAATCGACCCATCGGCCGAGGCGAGTTACGATCTGGCGCCATTCTTTTACATACCGAAGGACAGAGCCTCGGCAGGCCTCATTGAATTCGGCAATGCCATAGCGCTCAATGTCGGTCTTTGAATTCAGACCAAGTTCTTTTTCGATCAGGTTCTCTACTGGTAATCCGTGACAGTCCCATCCAAAGCGCCTTTCTACATGATAGCCTCGCATTGTTTTGTATCTAGGAAAAATATCTTTGATCGTACCTGGAACAAAGTGGCCAAAGTGAGGGAGTCCGGTAGCAAAGGGTGGGCCATCATAGAAACTGAATTCCGGTGCGCCTTCACGCTGCGAAACTGACTTCTGGAATATATTCTGATCTTGCCAAAATTGAACGATCGATTCTTCCTGTTGAGAGAAGTTGACCTTGGGATCAACGGGTTTGTACACGATATCCTCCTCGGTAATGTCACGAATAATGCTGTATGTTGCAAATCCTTTCAAGAGGAGGAAGATAGATGCAAAGACAAAGGAAATCAAAAATGTAAGGAATCGCTAAAAGGATCGCGAAATCGAAAAGGCCTCTAGTGTTGGAGTCACGAGATGGGAATTCGTACACTATTCCAATATCGATTTGCTAAAAAGAGAGATTGTGATATAATAATAAAAATAATATTAAGATCTGCATCTTACAGAATGGCAGGTAATGCATGGATTGAGAACCCGGAGGCATAATTTGATGCGCACCGAAGGTATAGATATTGATTTCCGGTTTATAGAAGACATTCAAGATGTGGAAGGCATCCGACGGATAGTTATCCGTGTGTCAGAAGGCAATATCATTGTGACCGGATCAGAAGACTCGCAGCTACGATATTTTATAGAACTTCAAGGGGTTTCGGAAGAGATCGACACATGGTCTTGCCGGTTTCGGCGAGCCGAGAGTATTGCGATTATCGAAGTAATAGCTAATGACTATGTTAGAATTGGGAAATGCAATATTTTTATACCTTCACATATCTCAGATGTGGAAGTGCATTCCTCCAGAGGATCGATGGAGATTCGCGAAATCCCGGCAAATGTCCTTGCCATCTCCGATCGAGGAGATATCAGCATCTCGAATGCCAAATTTGTCGAAGTCTCGAGCGTCAATGGCAATATCATCGTAGATCGCAGCGAAGGATGTTCCGCCCGGAGCATAAACGGTACTATCAGATGCTCGAGAATTGCAGGTTCTGTCCAGGTGGAGAGTCAGAATAGTATTGTCTTGATGGATCAGGTCGAGAAGAACGTAGCGGCGGTATGCGATCAAGGCAAAATAATCGCCCGCAGAGTCAAAGGAAGAGTCAGGCTCATCTCTAATAAGGGCGATATCGAACTGGAAGTCAGCGGTGCATTTGGCGGAGGAGAAGTCCAGACTTATTCGGGTGACATTTCCATACAGCTTGAGTATAGCAGCATTGAATTCAGGGCTGAAACGCTTTCGGGTCGAATAGAAGCAAACTTCCCCACTAGTGCTTCTGGAATAGGACCTCAGCGCTGTACCTTTCGCACAGGAGAAGGGTCCAGACGTCTCTATGTCAAGAGTATTCTCGGCGACATCGAGATTTCTTGAGCTTCTTATTCTTTGGGCTATCATCGGCATTATTGACACGAAATTTCTGATTGGGTTGACCAGGTTTCTCGTCGATATAAGATCATTCCTCGAAGAGTTTTTTTATCTGATCAGCATAGAGCTCGTTGATTACATGGCGCTTTAGATCCAATTTTGCCGACAATTCTCGTCCTTCCTCGAAAGGAGAAGGCAGAAGAGCGAAGTAGTAAATACGCTCAAAAGGCTTAAAACCATTCTTTATGCTGATATAGCTGTTTATTTCGCTGTTAATGAGTTCTTTTACTTCGGGTTGTTCCAATAACGATGGATAATCGTTAAACGGGATATCGTTCTCCTCTGCCCATGCGGTAAGCACCTCTTGATTTGGTACAATGAGAGCTGCGAGATATCTCTGGTCTTGGCCCACTACAGCGGCTTGCTGAATATAGGGGCTCTCGCGCAATCTCTGTTCTATGGGTAAAGGCTCGATATTTTCTCCCCCGCGCAATACTATCGTGTCTTTTACACGACCTATTATCTTTAGCTCACCATGAATAGTGAACATGCCTAGATCGCCAGTGTTCAACCAGCCATCCTTAGAGAGTACTTTTTCGGTCAGATCGGGTCTTTTGTAATACCCAAGCATAACTTGAGGACCACGCACATGAATAACGCCCTTTTGCCCTGCGGGAAGCACATTTCCCCGTTCGTCTAAAATGCGAACTTCTGTTCCTCGATGTACTGGACCTACCGTGCCGGTCACCGGATGATTTCTCAACCTCACGCTCAATACCGGCGCAGTTTCGGTAAGGCCATATCCTTCGAGTATTAGTATTCCGATGGCTTCGAAGAATCGATCGACCGAGGGCGGCAAGGCTCCTCCGCCAGATACGCCTGCAATAAAACGCTTTCCAAGTTTACCCTTGATTTTTTTGAACACGAGCGCATTGCCCAAGGCGCGAAAAGGACTAAGCAATGCAAAGGGAATTATAGATATGGAAATATCAAGAAAGCGCGACCTGGGAGAGAATTTTGGCAGTTGGTCGTACAGCATATTCTTGAAATATGCATGGGCTTTTCCAATGCCTACAAACATAGAGAACATGAATTTGGAGAATCCCCCGCTCTGGCGAATTGTCTTATCCACCCCATCTTTCACGGATTCCCAGATCCGAGGAACGGTTGAAAACCAGTGGGGTTGTACTACCTCCATATCTTCCATGAGAATCGAGCCTATAGGCTTGGAATAGGCGATCGTACATCCGGCCTGCAGGAGAATGTACTGAACAGCTCGTTCAAATGAATGCCAAATTGGAAGTACTGAAAGGAACACATCGCCACTATTCACTTCGAGCAGATAGGGGAAGTATTCGGTTTGATGGAGAAAATTGCCATGACTGAGCATGACACCTTTTGGTTCGCCAGTTGTACCAGAAGTGTAGATTATGGTTGCAAGATCGGCTCTTGTACCTTTTAGAGTCTCTCTTTGATAGAAATCAGGATCATTTCTATAGAGTGATAGGCCTTTTTCCATAATTTCCGAGAATAGATGAATATTGAGCCCTGCCTCTTGGGCTTCCTGGGCGATTTGTGACGATGGAGGATCGATCAAAATTATGGACCTTAAATCAGCATAAGGTGTTTCTATGAGAGACATTGAGTTGGAAGCAAGGCAGCCTTTTTTGACATCGAGGATTTTCTTTAGTTGGCGTTCATTTTCGAGAATTGTAGTTGAACATCCACTCCAGCTTAGAATATATGCAATTTCCTGGGCTGTTGCGTCGCAGCCGCGTGGAACATCGACCGCTCCAATTCCGAGAATAGCGAGATCCGCAATAAGCCATTCTTTTCTATTGTCGGAAATAATACCTATATTGTCTCCTCGCCTGACACCAAAATCATCCAATCCAAGCGCAAAGATGCTGACTTCTCTTAGGAGTTCACCATAGGTTACTGGTTGAAAATCGCCATGCGCATCCTTGGAAAGCTGTACTGGGACATTTGGCTGTCTTTGTGCGATCTCAATATACATCTGAGGGATTGTATTTGCCATTGCCAAGAGCCTCCTTTGACAATTTTGACATTATTACCATAAATGTAAAATTGAAAATGGTCAAGGTACTGCGTTGACTCTTTGCCCATTCATAGTATATAAATCTTCCGCACATGTTCCATATATCGGGCTTCGTAGAGGAACGGATGTGCGGATAAGGCGAAGCCCACATTGCATTTTTTGTATTCAGGAGGATTAGGGTGAGCGTACGTATAAGGCTCAAAAGGTTTGGCGCTAAGGCTAGACCATATTATCGTATTGTTGTAATGGATTCCCGCTCAGCTCGCGATTCCAAGACCATTGATGAGATTGGATACTATCATCCAATAGAAGCTGAGGACAAGCAGATAAGCATAAATGAAGCCAAAGTAAGAGAATGGCTTGCAAAAGGTGCCCAACCATCGGACACCGTTCGGTCTCTTTTGAACAAAAAAGGCATTCAACTAAAATGAGTGGTGAGAACACTATGGAACGCGATCTTGTTGAATATATTGTTAAATCGCTTGTTGACCATCCTGAATCCGTCGATATCAAGGTAGTCGAGGGAGAGAAATCCACAATTCTCGAGCTAAGGGTTGCGGAGAGCGATATAGGAAAAGTCATAGGCAAGAATGGCAGAATAGCTCGTGCGATTCGTACTATTCTTTCTGCATCCGCATCGTCCAAGTCAAAACGAGTGATCTTGGAGATTCTTGATTGAGATTGATTTTTTATCATGCATGAAAGGCAGGAACCTGAATATCTGGCAGTGGCAAGACTTGGTGCCGTAAGAGGTCTAACGGGCGAGCTCAGGCTATTCAGCTATTCGGGAGAATATTCGCATATAGAAGACGCACAAGAATTTCTCTTGGGTGGTAGAGAAGGGCTAAGAGATGCCAAGCCCATAAGAGTTTTGCGTCTACAAAAGGCAAGCTGGGGAGTAAGCATAGTTTTCGAGGGATTTGAGACGCCCGAAAAAGCGCGCCGATTGGTAGGGAGGGATATTTTTCTGCCTAGATCAAAGGCCAGTCCCAAAAAATCCGGAGAATACTATATTGCCGACCTTGTCGGAATGACCGCAATAGCCGACGGAGAAGAGATTGGGGTGATCACCGCGGTAATAGAGGGAGCAGAGAGCGATCTCTTGGAAATTGAGAGAGACTTTAAAAAAAAGATCCTGGTTCCCTTCCGAAATGAGTTCGTCGGGAAAATCGACGAAGAGAGGGGCGAACTCGAGATCATTAGCCCATGGATTCTGGAATGAGAATCAAGGTTATTTCTCTTTTCCCAGAAATTATTGAAGCTTATTTCTCTGCTTCTATAATGAAACGCGCGGTGGAAAAAGGGCTGATATCCTATGAGCTAGTCAATATAAGAGACTATGCTTTTGACCGTCACCGCAAATGTGACGATGAAGTGTTTGGTGGTGGACCAGGCATGCTGATGAAGCCAGAGCCTTTGGATAGAGCTCTTGCGGCGGCGGGATCTCCGGAAATGAGGACGATCTATGTGACTCCGTCAGGCAGGCTTTTCAATCAGGTGATGGCGTTGGATTTTGCACATGAGGAAAATCTTATTTTACTCTGCGGCCGATATGAGGGAATAGATCAGCGCATAATCGATACAAGAGTTACGGATTTGGTTTCGATAGGAGATTATGTGCTTTCGAGCGGAGAGATAGCAGCGATGGTTGTGATCGATGCGGTGTATCGCCTTATACCTGGTGTTATTTCGCATGAATCTCTTTCGGAAGAGAGTTTTTCAAGTGGCCTTCTAGAGTATCCCCAGTATACAAGGCCCGCCAAATATGGTAATTTAATTGTCCCGGAAGTGTTGGTAAACGGCAACCATGCGGCGATAGACCGATGGCGACTCAAAGCGAGTCTTGTCAAAACGCTCGCATACAGACCGGAACTTTTGCAGAATATCGATCTGACCAGTGAATTAGGCAGATTGCTCAAAGAAGTGATAGACGAAGGGGGAGGACATGGACCTCATACAGCAGATTCAAGCGGAACAAATTCGAACTGACCTGTCTGATTTCAGGGTCGGAGATACCGTTCGCGTCAGTTTCAAGATTGTAGAAGGCAAGTCTGAGAGAATTCAAGCATATGAAGGGCTTGTCATAGCGATTAAGAACGCGGGAGTAGGTAAGACCTTTACTGTAAGAAAAAACTCATATGGCGTAGGTGTGGAACGCGTGTTTCCTTTCAATTCACCTCGCGTCGAAAAAGTGGAGATAATAAAAGCTGGTAAAGTGCGCAGAGCTAAACTCTACTATATTCGCAGCAAAGTGGGTAAGAAGGCTAAAGTCAAGACTCTTGTCGGAGGTCGCAAGAGCCAGAAGCAGGAAGCATAAGAACCATTTGATCTCTAGAGCGATTTGGAAATCGAGCTGCCCAGGCAGAAGCCTTGGCAGCTTTTTTATATAATCCTAGGCTTTCGCGAACATTTTTGAATCGAGAAATCTATTTTGGCGCGCATTAAATATAAGAATGCAGATTTGGACACGATGCTTATGTCTAAGGCTGAAGGCGATAAATGGAAAAGAAAAGGAAGAGAAGAGGAGATTATGGCAGGCCGATATCTCGAGAGTATTGGCTGGAATGTTCTTGCGCGCAATTTTCGTAGCAGGCGAGGGGAAATCGACATCGTAGCAACACGCGATAATATTCTGTCCTTTATAGAAGTCAAATCGGCAAATCAAATCACCGAGCGCGATCTCGAGCATGTCATAGGAGCCAAAAAGCGCAATTCTATAATAGAAACCTCTAAACTATTTCTCGTTATTAATCGAAAATATAAACAGTATCGCATCCGTTATGATGTTATGCTGATACAAGAGAGTGCCTGTCTTAGGCATATAGAAGGCGCATTTGCGGAACACGATGGAGAATAATAAGGTTTCTAGAGATATTCCTGCATGGGCTGGTTCCACTCCGGATGATCTTTTATATTCAGACTATGATATAACCGAAGAGATGAAAGCCACAAATTGGAAGAGGCTTTATGAGATCAAGCATAAGCTAGTGGATATCGGCTATTTGGATGGGGCGATTGCTTCGATTGCAGAAATGGTATCAAATACGATAAGGAATAAACCGAAATGAACTCCGAGCCAAACGCAAACAAGCAACCGAACAATCCACCCAAACATGAAAGACCGGGGAAAAGAATTGGGAGCCAGCATTTTAGAAAGCATCGATCAACACGCGCCGGTGCACAAAAAACAGCTGACCGCAATCAGGAGAATCATGCGAGGATGGGGGAACCGTCGGTAGAGAGCTCAAGACAAGAATCCAAGATATGTAAAGTCTGCGGTAAGCCCATATTTGATCTTGCAGGCGCGATTGCTTCAAGAGAAGATGGCGAACCCATTCATTTTGATTGCGCAATTGAAATCCTCTCCAAGGAAGAGAATCTGGCGCCGGATGAGAAGCTGATCTATATTGGGAGCGGCTTTTTCGCGGTTTGTGTGCAGTCTTCTTCGGACAAACTGGAGATCAGACGAAAGATCCGCTGGGAGATTTCTGGCACCCAACACCCCTGGCGCAAGCCGATGATCTTTACACCCAATTTGCCTTAGTTTCCTTAGATGCTCTAGGTGCTTCTTGATGTTCCATTTCCACAGATGTCTTAAAAGATATATGCCTCAAGTGCGATTGGGACGAATAAGATCGAAACCACAGTAAGGCGCTAGGGCTTTCGGGATCATTACAGAGCCATCCGCTTGCTGGTTATTCTCAAGAATAGCGATAATGGCGCGGGAGCAGGCAATTGCTGTGCCGTTCAGCATATGCACGAAGCGATTTTTGCCATCCTTATCCCTATAGCGAACATTGAGTCTTCGAGCCTGATAATCGGTACAATTTGAGGTCGATGTTATCTCTCCCCATTCGCCATTATTCCTGCCTGGCATCCAGGCTTCCAAGTCCCACTTGCGATAGGCTGGGGCACCGAGATCTCCTGTGCAGGTGTCCACGACCCTGAATGGAATATCGAGGCTCGAAAAAATTTCCTCTTCGATCGAGCGAAGCTCTTCATGTATTAACTCGGAGTCCTCTGGTAGGCAGTATACAAACATTTCTACCTTTGTGAACTGATGCACTCTGTAGAGGCCTTTTGAAAACTGACCGGCGGCACCAGCTTCACGCCTAAAGCAATGAGAAACGCCCGCATAGCGGATAGGAAGTTGGCTTTTTTCAAGGACAGAATCGCTATGATAACCCCCAAGCGTGATTTCCGCCGTTCCTATTAGGCAAGCTTCTTCTCCTTCGAGAGTATAAACATTCGATTCGGGGCCCCGCGGAATGAAGCCTATTCCCTCCAGAATCTGTGACTTGGCAATATCCGGGGTTGTCATAAGAGTAAAGCCGTGTTTTGATAGCATATCCAGCGCATATCGCACCAGGGCGAGCTCGAGGATGGTTCCCTCATTTTTCAGATAATAAAATTTGGTCCCCGAGACTTTCGTTGCTGTATCGAAGTCGAGTATATCCAGACTCTGGCCAAGTTCCACATGATCCTTAGGAGGAAAATTGAACTGAGTTGGAGAACCGACCCTTTTCACTTCGAGATTATCTTTATCTTCCTTGCCTCGGGGAGCCTTAGGATGAGCCATATTGGGTATTTTGGCCAATTCTTCGGCGAAGGCTCTCTCTATTTCCTGAAGTTCTGCTTCGAGGTGAGCGATTATTTCTTTGAGACGTTTGCCTTCTTCTATGCGAATTGCGCGTTCCTCTTTGGATAGATTCGACTTCATGGCTTGGGCATTCTCGTTTCTGAGGCGCCTGGATTCCTCGAGTTCGCGGAGCAATGCATTCTTCTTATCGTAAAGGGAGACCAATAGGTCCACATCAGCATCCATATATCGGTCGCGAATATTCTGGCGAACCGCTTCTAAGTTTTCTTTGATAAAACGTATGTCTAGCATGGCTAGATACTATCCGGATGAGCAGCTTGGCGCAAGCGGGAGTTGAAGTGTAGGCCATAAACAGGCTACCATTCATTCGTGATAGAACACATAGAACATATGGAGCAACTGCGAGGGCGTCTCGCAGAAATTGATGGACTCGTTTCGAATTCGGATATACTTAGGGATAAGAATAATTATCGCAATCTTATGAAGGAGAGAGCAAAGATTTCAGAGATTCTTCAGGAATTCGATGAAGTGCAAAAACTTAACTCTTCGATCCTGGAGACGGAAGAGCTGATTCGAGAAACAAAGGACGAGGAATTGAGAGAGCTTGCAGAGCAAGAAATTCTTGAATTGAAAAAGCAGTATGCTCTTGCCGAAGAGCGGCTCGAGACTCTTCTTGCACCGCGAGATCCTATGGCCGACAAATCGGTCATAATGGAGATACGCGCAGGCACAGGAGGAGAAGAGGCGGCTCTGTTTGCTGCTGACCTATATAGGATGTATAGTCGTTATGCCGATGGTCGCGGGTGGAATGTCGAGATAATGAGTTCAAACGAAACCGAGCTTGGCGGAATTAAAGAGATAATTTTCTCGATTTCTGGAGATGCAGCATACGAGAGGTTACGGCTGGAATCCGGAGTCCACAGAGTTCAGCGTGTGCCGGTAACCGAAGGTTCAGGCAGAATCCATACCAGCACGGTGACGGTTGCGGTACTGCCCGAGATAGAAGAGACAGAAATTGAGATAAGGCCAGAAGATCTGCGCATCGATGTAATGCGTTCTTCTGGTCCAGGTGGCCAAAGCGTCAATACCACTGACTCTGCTGTGCGCATTACACATACTTTAAGCGGTATTGTTGTTCACTGCCAAGATGAGAAGAGCCAGATAAAGAATAAGGCAAAGGCCATGAGAATCCTCAGAGCCAGGCTTTTCGAGATCGAAGATAAGAAACGCCAAGCAGAGCGTTCCGCGGAACGACGAAATCAAGTCGGAACCGGAGACCGCTCCGAGCGCATCAGAACCTATAATTTTCCGCAGAATCGCTTGACCGACCATAGGATAGATTTGACTCTATATAAGCTCGACCTCATCATGGAAGGTGATCTTGATGAATTGCTCGATGCGCTGATAGCATGGGATAGAGAACAGGCACTGATGGCCGAAGAACGCTAATTGTCATGAATTACCGAGAACTTATCTTGAATGAATCTAGCAGCTTTTCCGATAGCGATAGCCCTTTTCTGGATGCAGTTTTGCTCATGGCTCATAGCCTCGGTATAACTAAGGAAAAGCTTTTCTCAATGCTCTCTGAGCGTGTAGATTCTGTCCCACAATCCTTCTTCGATATGACAGAACGCAGAAGAAATGGCGAGAGCATAGCCCATATTCGCGGTTTCCGTGAGTTCTATGGTAGGGAATTTCTAGTCAACAGTGATGTATTATCGCCCCGGCAAGACACAGAGGTCTTGGTAGAGGCTGTGCTTGAATCTTCAAAGCTATTCGAGCCCTCAGCAGGCATAAATGGGAGTCTTGATGTAGTCCGAGAAATTTCCATTCTCGATCTTTGTACCGGTTGCGGCGCAGTGGCAATCAGTCTCGCAGCCGAAATGCCAAATCATAAGGTAACAGCCTCAGATATATCTTCTGCAGCTCTCGACCTTGCAAAGAAGAACGCGCAACGGCTTTTGCCCGCTCAGTCCTTGATTTTCATAGAATCCGATCTTTTTTCCGAAATAGATGGAAAGTTCGAAATTATTGCCGCAAATCCTCCTTATGTTCCGCATTATCAAGCGGAGCAATTGATTGCCAAAGGATGGAAGGATCCCCTTATCTCTCTGGATGGAGGTATAGACGGCATGGAGTATATCCGGAAAATAATCATGGAGGGATATGAATATTTATCGCATAATGGCGTATTATTATTGGAGATGGATCCACACCAGGCATCGGAGTCTCTGGCTCTCTTTGGAGAGATGGGCTATATAGATCTTAAAACATGGAAGGATCTCACAGGAAGTATAAGGGTAGTAGGCGGACGCCATGGATGAATTCGTTAATGAATTTTCTTCTAAGATCGAGCATCGTTTCAATGATGAAGAGAAGAATCTTCTTATAAATGCTCTGGATCACGCTCATAGTGTTCATGGAGAAAGAAAACGAGCATCTGGTGAGCCTGCTTATTATCATGATATCAGGGTTGCTGAAATTCTCCTCGACCTTGGTATGGATCTTGACTCAATCCTTGCTGGTCTTCTCCACGATACAATAGAGGAGCGAATATCGGGTTTTGTCCAGGATGCGAATTTAGATAGAAATATCGAAGGAAAACCTGCAAACAGAGAAAAATCGGCATTGGAGGAGTCCCGAATTTCGCCAAGAGGGATAAAACAGACTACCAAAGGCGAACACGCATTGAAGAAAAAAAGCTCAAACGCATTGAGTTCCCTTCTTGCGGCGCCAGATCCTTTTATTGAGGAACGATTTGGTCCCCAAACCGCGGTGATCGTTGCCGGAGTCAATAGGCTGTCATCGGTCAAGGCAAAGAACAAAACCGTGCATGCTGCTGAAACAATGCGAAAAATGCTTTTCGCTTTGACTAGCGATATTCGTGTTATCCTCGTAAAACTCGCAGATAAGCTAGATAGCATGCGCACTCTGAAATATCTACCGGAAGATCGCCAGAAAGAGATAGCTACCGAGTGCATAGATATCTACGCTCCTCTTGCCGATAGACTGGGTATTTCCTGGCTAAAGGATGAATTAGAGGATTTGTCCCTGAAAGCTCTAAACCGTGAGGTGTTCGACCAGATAAAGGAAATTGTAAATTCGCGCAAGCATGAGCGTCAGGACTTTCTAAAGAAAGTGACGGATAAGATTCTCTCAACAGCTGCAAAAGAGGGGATAGATGTCGAGGTCAGCGCTCGTGCTAAGCATTTTTACTCCATATATCAGAAGATGCGCAGGCGCGGGAAAGGTGCCGAAGAGCTATATGACCTTCTTGGCATACGGATTATCTGCAATGGCATAAATGATTGTTATGCTCTGCTTGGACTCGTGCACCGGCTCTGGAAGCCCATTGATGGTCGATTCAAAGACTATATTGCCATGCCAAAAGCAAATGGATACCAAAGCCTCCATACAACAGTGATCGCATATGGGGGGCAACTGCTAGAGATACAGATTCGAACTAGAGAAATGCACCTTGTGGCGGAATATGGAGTAGCATCGCATTGGCTGTACAAGAAAGGTACCGGGGCAGAGATTCCAAAGCTTGAAGATTTGCCGATTATGAACAAGCTAAGGCAGTGGAACCAGTTTATTGCCGAAGGCGACAGCTATCTAGAAGAAATAAAGCAAGAGTTCCTGGGTGATTCTATATTTGTCTTTACCCCAAAGGGAGATATAATTGAGTTGCCTTCTGGTTCGACACCTATAGACTTTGCATTCGCTATTCACTCCGACGTTGGGGCACACTGCCTTGGCGCAAAGATCAACGGTGCCATAGCACCTCTCGATTCCGAGCTTCGCAATACTCAGATTGTCGAGATCATTACTTCACCCAATGCAAGACCTAATCTCAATTGGCTCAAGATAGCCCGCACTAGTAAAGCACGCTCAAAGATACGCCAGCTTCTTGTACAGACTGGCCAGGCCGTGGCGATAGACAAGCACATAGTTGCGGCTCGCAAGAGCGAAAAAGCTGCTCAGGAAACGGTTCAGGCTCGCGTTCACGGAGCCGATCGATCTCAAATCGAAGCTCGCCGCGGCGAATTTCCTTCCGTTGTGGAGTTCCATAGCCTAAAGCCTGGCCTTGTGCTTCGCAGTGAGAAAGTGGGCGTTTCGGTGGGAGGCATGCGCAACTTGATGATTCGCATCGCAGGCTGCTGTAAACCGGTTACTGGCGATCGTATCGTAGGCTATGTTTCGCGTGGTCGTGGAATTATCGTACATCGCGAAGACTGCAGATCCATAGCTTCGATTGCGGATTTCGAAGAGCGGCGCATCGATGTCAAATGGGAAGACGAAGCGATCAATACTACGGCACGCTACCGTGTAACTACTAAAAAGAGCTACGATATCTTCTCAGAGATAGAATCCACCGTCCGCAGATGTTCAGGACGGCTTAAGGAAGGCAAGCTGGGAGAGCGTGGCGATGGGACACTCTCAGGTTTTTTTATTCTGGAAGTCGATTCACGCGAAGGCCTAAAGCGCGTTGCCAAGGCTTTACGCACATTACCGAGCATTCTCTCTATCGAAGAAGAGCCAATATAGGCCTCTTATTCAGCGCCACCAGAAGGCATTCTTGGTGCTTACGGTTTCGAATCCATAGCTTGAAAAACTCTTCTTGTTGACCTCATATAGATCTGGATTGAGGCGCACCATCACTACCTCTAGATTTTTCTGAATGTAAGTATCGACAAATTGGGAGATATTCTTCTGTCTGGTTTTCATTATAAAATCGCTTTCTTGAAAAATCAGTGATGGTATTCCCCAGCTCCATAGTGTGGCCATATGGCAAGCGGAACTCATCGCGTCTCCTTGAATCGCCATTATTTCTTCTAATAACGCTTGACAAGCTCGATCATAATCGGCCGCGGAAAAATAGGATGGATTGGCTTTAACCATATAAAGCTCGGTTCCACGCACGGCTTCTTTGAAAGCAAATACAGTTTCGGCGGGCTTCTTGCCGGCTGGCACAATCGATAAGACACTGATCCAGGATGAGTCTGTGTTAGGTACATAGTCGATCCTGATATTCTCGGGTTCCGATCCCTTAGGCATGCTTTTGCGAACTGCCATCTGAAATCGGCTTGTAGGTTCGTTTGCAAGTTGCTGCAGCATCAGCGCTGCGAAATAGGAAGTAGTGTCCTTTGGATCCGGACCCCTGTATCGCATCTCTATCTTCATGTGATCTGCTGAAATGTCACTGTCAGGAAAAACAAGAAATATTGGCTTCGTGACGCCCGGTCTAGGAAATGGAGCGAGATTTGCTGGCCATGGATTCTTGGCTCTTTGTAGCAGGCCAAAGCGTGCCTCAATCAAGGACAAAACCTGATTGGGGTCGAAGGCACCGGCAATTGAAAGGCAAGCATTGTTGGGAACAAGCCAGGAAGAGGCAATGTTCTTTAGCTGTGCAGCATCCGCTTTTTCCAGGACATTCTCGGATCCCAATATGTCGATTCTATAAGGCGCCTTAGCAAAAAGCTTCTTATTTATGGCCATCGAGCTTACAAGATCATTATCAGAGGTTTCATTCTGAATGAGATTCAAGATAGACCGCCGAGCTAACTCTATTCCGTCTTTTTGAGCAAAGATGAATTCTCTTCTTTCCTGCGAAAAGAGATAGAGAAGAGTGTCAAATGCCTGGACCAAGTTCTCTTTTTTGAACGAAATACCGAATTCAAATCTATCGATCCCCAATCCACCTCTTATATCCTCTGCTTCAAGCACATCAATCGCGGCTGCGGGCTCCGGAATACCAGGATTCGCCGCGGGACCATTAAATAGAACATACTCCAAAAGCTTGAATAGACCAGCAGTTGAAGCTGTCTGAGAATTTGCTCCTGCGCGATAGGCAAGGATTATGGATATATCTTCTTCATATTCGATGGGATTGAGACATACTGTCATTCCATTTGCGAGTGTCTTGATTTGATATTGTGCGGAAGCAGAGGAGCCTTTTGAGAGTATTAAAAATAGGATCACTATCCATAGAAATCTGCGGCTATGTTCCACCTGCTTATAGTAAAAACAGAGCAACTTGTTGTCAATCTTGAGGCGTAATTTCGTTACTATCTATTTCCGAATCGTCTTCTGTATGGTATTCCCCTTGAGAGAAATCTCCAAAAAGACGTTTGCGAGAATCTTCGAGCCAATGAGAAACCTCATCGCGGGTAAAAAACATGTCCTGCTTTTGAGGATCGAGAAATAGTTTCCATGGCTCGACCTTTAGTGCAGATGAAATCTTCAAGATTCCTTTACTGGAAGGAAAATTCCTGCCGGTCTCTATATTTGCTATAAAACCAGGAGAGAGGTTAGCCAGATGGGCAAGCTCTTCCTGGGACATCTGAAGAATAGCCCTTCTCAAGCGAAGATTAGAAGCGAAACAATATCGCACGTAATCCATTTAACATACACTACCTCAATATGAGATATGTCTCCGCACCGAGAGCATGCAAATCACCTTCTATGACGAAGGATCGTGCCAATAAATGTAATTCCATCCTATATTATTCTAAGAGCGATTGACCGCTCCATTGGAAGTATTTACAATTAATGCATGTTCATCAGAGAAATATATATAAAAAGGAGGAGAGCGTTCTTAGACGCTATCCGCGACCGAGGAATAACAAGTGGGAAAGTTCTATTGCTCGCAAATGAAAACTGTCCGCGCAATTATCCCGAAAACTACTACCCCTTTAGACAGGACTCTTCCTGGTTATACTTGATCGGCCTGAATATCCCTAGTCTCGCTTGCACTCTGGATATTGAGAGTGGGGAAAACTGCCTTTATGCTGATGAGCCAGGCCTTGAAGAGATCATCTGGACTGGAGTATTACCTTCTCCATCAGAGCTGGCCTATAGCGCAGGTATAGATAAAGTATTGCCAACTTCGGTTCTTTCCAATACTGTGGGGCGAGCGCTTAAGCAAAGAGAGCCTGTCTTTATTCTTCCGCCTTATCGAGATAGACAAATTGCAAGGTTTTTGGATTTATTTGCTGTCTCTGTATCGAACCTAGAGGAGCTTATCTATCGCCATATCGATCCGCGCATAATTCTGGCTCTTGTAAGTGTGCGTGAAATAAAGGAGCCTGAAGAACTATCCGAACTCGAGCGAGCGGTATCTATCACCAAGATCATCCATGAAGAGCTTATGCATGAACTAAAGGCTGGATGGACAGAGAAAGATGCAGCTGGTTTTGTGTCATCTCGCGCCAGCGCGCAAGGCTGTGAACTCAGCTTTGCCACTATCGCAACCTGTCGCGCTTCGGTTCTGCACAATTCCCCCACCGAGCATGTTACCACAGAGCATGATACATTTCTGTTAGATGCTGGTGTGGAGACGACTTTGGGCTATGCGGGGGATCTTACGACGACCTTTCCTGTAGGACCGAGCTTTAGCCATCAATCGAGAGAAATATATCAAGTGCTATATGAGACCCTCCAGACAGCCACAAATGCGCTTGCTCCCGGGGTGAGGTTTATCGATGTGCACAAGATTGCTTGTCTGACCATAACAAAAGGCCTCTTATCTCTAGGCCTTATGAAGGGGGATCCGGTCGAGGCAGTTGAATCTGGTGCTCACGCACTATTCTTTCCTCATGGTTTGGGTCATCAGATAGGCTTGGATGTACATGACATGGAAGGTCTAGGCGAAGATTATGTAGGATATGGAGATGAACTAAAGCGAAGCGAGCAGTTTGGATTGAGCTCGCTCAGGCTTGCAAAGACCCTTAAGCCAGGGATTGTCCACTCGGTCGAGCCGGGGATATATTTTATACCGCAGCTCATACAAAAATGGCGAGCTGAGCGGATTTGTGAGAGTTTTCTAAACTACGATATGATCGAAAAATGGATGCCGATTGGTGGGATGCGCGTCGAGGAAGATTGGTGCATAACCGACAAAGGAGCCCGGAGATTGGGTCCGGCATTCGACAGGAGCATTGAAGCTATACAGAAAGTCAGGGCAAATAGATGAAGACAGTATTCGTCTCCGCATTTCTCGAGGATTCAATTGTTGTAAAGACTATGCTCGAATCTGCTGGCATTCCAGCTGAAGTACTCTCTGATCAGATGCTGGATATAAACCCCTTCTATTCGATAGAACCAAAAGGAGCAAAGGTAATTGTCCCGGATAGTTCGGAAGAAGATGCCAAAGCGATAGTCGCAGACTATAGGGAACACAAACAGTCGAATAAGTAATTCTCAATCATTTTGCCCATTATTATTAGGAAATGTTTTATGAAAAGAAAGTTGTTTGTTCCGATCACGATTACGCTGGCAAGTTTGCTTTTGATCGGACTATTGATCTATTCTATTCAGAGGCATATTGCAGGTCGGAACTTCGAGTCTGTCAATGATGCGCTCTCAAGTATCATTGAGATACAAGCGTATGCATTCTATAACGGTTGTCTTTCAAACAACCAGACCTATAACTTAGTTATACAAGGGGAATTTGCCGAGGCCAATGCCCTTGTACAAAAAGCAACCGATTCATTTTCTCTCATAGATCTGGCAGAAATTGTGGAAGGCAAACCACCATCGGATAGTTTTGATATCATTATGGATGGAGAACTGTTGCGCATAGAGTGTCCAATCCGCAATGATGACAAGACAGCCATTGTCCCAAATATGATTGGCGTGGCGATTATCCAAGCTCAGAGACTATTGAATACTGTCTCGGCTAAGGATTTCAGAATCGATCTAGCTCATGGCCGCAAGACTACTTATGGAATTCCAATATCGGCTAATTTTACCGGGAATCGCTTATGGGATTCCATAATTATAGCGCTATTGACAGGCTTTGTAGCGATTTTCATTTTTCAGCATTTTTATAGGAATGCAAACACTTTTCTGGACACTCGCGGTCTCGAATCTATAATCTATCTATTTGAGCAGACCGAGAGAATCTCAGCGAGCCATTCAAGGAATGTTGCCATGCTTGCTCTCTTTGTTGGTAAGAATCTTGGCTTTAGAGGCAAAAGACTCAAGGATCTCTATATTGCCGCATTGCTCCATGATATCGGCAAAATAGGCATACCAAACAACATTCTTACTAAAAACGGCAAGCTCGATCCATGCGAGTTTGTCCAGATGAGACAGCATCCTGCCATTTCCGCACGTATTCTTAGAAGCTTCAAGGAATTTGAGCGACTTAGCCCAATTGTGCTCTATCATCACGAGAGAGAAGATGGTTCGGGATATCCGGAAGGTTTGACAGGCAGGGATATTCCATTCGAGTCTAAGATCATCGCTGTAGTCGATGTATTCGAAGCACTTATAGGAGAGCGTCCTTATCGCGATCCTATATGCCCGTTAAGCGCTTTCCAGAAGATGAGATCGATGCCACTCGATCAAAAAATAGTAAGTCTGCTTATGGACCACTATGGAGAATTGGATGGTTTTAGGCCACCGCGTTGGGCCCTGTCTTATAGTCCATGGATGCTCACTTCATGAGAAGTGCGAATATGAGCGCTTTGAAGCATGAATTTTGGATCCATCGGCTTTTCTATATGGATTTCTAAGATTACGACGAATAGACTGATACATATTGCAAGCATCGTAGTATCGTTCGGCATTCTTGAAACTCGAGAATTCATCACAGCGAAACAGCTCCAACAAAACGGAAAAGCGGGGATCTCTTATCAGCGCTTCTGTTTTTTGAACAGGAAGTATTGGTAATGCGGCTGGCATCATGTGATATCTGATTAGGAATTTGACATCTTCTTGGATTTCTTCTGAGAATCCTAGACGAGAAAGAAATTTCTCCGCACGTTTGGCTCCCAGTTCGGCATGTCTGTCGAAGCGATGGCCTTTTTGGCTTTTAGATTCTGATTTGCCAATATCATGGAGAAGTAGAGCAAGCGAGAGAGTAATATCGCGGGTTTTTCGATACGAAAATGTCTGCATAGTATGGTTCCATCCATTGCCCTCGGGATGGAAGTCTTTTGAATGATCGACATTGTCGAGAAGCGCGATTTCAGGCCATTCCCGAGCAATAAAGCCGCTTTGCTTGAGCACCTCGAATCCTGAGACTGGATAGGGCCCAGAGAGAATGCCTATTAGAAGATCTCTTTGAAAAAGTACAGATGGCGAAGGCGGAAGAGCGATGGATCCAATTGTTTTCGGAGGTAACTCGGATAGGGTAGCTAGAAGTGTGAAATCGAACAATGATCTTTCAATCTCAGAATATTCTGAGCTGGATGGTTGGATATTTCTGGCTTTTAGAGAATTGTATATATCGCCTTTATCATAATAAACGCCAGTAGAAGGGCTTCTTTTAAAATTCATCCAAGGGCTGCCCAGATTTTCTTCGAGCGCATCCTCGGTACAGATAAACCGTACTTCGTCGCATAGAGACGCATCGGCGTAAGGCAGATTAGGGTATTCTAGAACATCGAATACGCGGGCTAGCTCTACCAGCGAACATTGTACCGCAAGGAACTTTAATGGCCGAGGTTTCTCGTCCAAGTATGCATCAAGCGCAGTAATGCCATATTCGAAGAAAAGCAAGTGTGCTTCTTCGAGCCGTGAATAAATCTCAGTCATTTTCCTTGCACTTTCCTTGCATGACAGGAATTGTCGAAATGAGCTTCATAAAGAGCTCTGATTTAGGATCTGCTCCCAATAAAATCTTGTGCTCTTCATTCTCTCCCAAGCGATATGTCAAAGCAAAAACTGTAAAAGGAGGGCTAAAGAGAAAGTCAAAGAAATGTCTTTTGGGCAGTTCAATCGATGTTATCAAGGTTAAGGGCAAGACTATGTCCGATGCCGTTTCCTTAGGGACCTTAGGTGCGGCCATTCTAAAGAGCGATTGGAACCAATTCTCGCCCGGGGTAGGCCTGAAGCGGATAGACGAAGCGGTCAATACGAGAAGGCCCCATTCGCCCTGTGATTTCTTTGAGCTAAAATGTTGACCCATCGTCTTAGAGATAATCTTGTCTCCAATTTCCTGTTCGAAATTAGCCCAGAAGGCATCGACATCGGTTTGCATCATGATTTTTTCCTTTATCTGACACAGTCATAGTCTACTATAAATACAATTTCATTTCATCTCTATGCAAACGACTCATCATGCTATGGTTTAGTCATGAAAACAGCTCATTTTGCGGACGATCTATCGACCGGCCCACATCCTGGCATTATCAATGAGAAGATGCTATTTTTCTATCATGAATAGAATGGGCGGTATTCTGGCAGGTCTAGGTTATTCCACAATATTCGGCTTTTCTTTTCTTATGACAAAAGAAGCCCTAGAAGTGCTGAATCCGATGGAATTGCTCGCTATGCGATTTATCATTGCTGCGCTGTTGATGAGCATCCTTGTCATTGCGGGGATAATACAGGTGGATTTTAAAGGGAAACCCATCGGGCTTCTGGCGCTGATGTGCTTATTCCAGCCTATTGCCTACTTCACCTTTGAGACCTATGGACTTGCTAATGCGGCGACGAATGTTGCAGGCATAATTCTTGGAGCATTGCCTGCAGGTGTGGCAATAATGGAAGCTTTGCTGTTGAAAGAGCGTCTCAGCGCTCTTCAATCAGCTGGTCTTTCGATGTCGATAGTTGGGGTTATTCTTGTGGCGGTATTTGGACAAGGTCACAATACCGAGACAAAGCCTATCGGGATTATATTCTTGACCGGATCTATGCTTAGCGCAGTCTTCTTCAATATTGCCAGTAAGAAAGCGGCAGAAAGCTTTTCGCCGGTAGAACGAACCTTTGCGATGATGTGGTCCGCAGCCATTTGTTTTTTTATACCTGCGCTCTTTGAGAATATCAAGGGAAAGGGCAATATAAGCCATTTGTTTGGTGAATGGAATAGAATAGCGGGAGTCTGGGGCGGAATACTTTATCTAGGCATACTCTCCTCTGTGGGAGCATTTTTCCTCATAAATTATTCTCTCTCTCAACTCAAAGCCTCACAATCTGCGGTGTTCACCAACCTTGTAACGGTCATAACGGTGCTGGCTGGAGTCTTGATCCGAAAAGAACAATTTAGTTGGAGCCAAGGATTGAGTGTAATTCTGATAATATTGGGCATAGCAGTCGTGAACTCGTCCTTCAAAGAGAAAGCGAAATCCTAAGGCGCAATTTAGCTGAGGAGGCACAATGCAAGATGCTGCGTTCTATGACATTCATTGTCATCTTCTTAATCTATCTCATCCAGCCTTTGTATCGATTATCGAATCAATGCGCCATAGGCCTAGAGAGGTTATTTATTCGCAGATTGCATCATTCGACTATCTCGCTTCTTCCCTGCTCAAAAGGGGCGGTGAGAATTTAAGGAACCTTCTGGCTGTAATGGATAATGATTGCGCTGACATACTCTTTTTGCTAGAGGATGATCTCTCTGGCCAATTCAAGGAGCCAAAGAAGACACCAGGCTTTAGGCAAGCACCGCCTTTGCGCAATGGGAAGCTTTATATAGCAGATCAGCAGTTTTCTTCTTTCGTGTTAACTCCTCTTATCATGGATTTTCTCGCCCCTTCATCCTTTTCTCCGGAAACCTACTATAATCGTCCACCACAAAAATGGATCGAAGCCCAGATCATAGATGTATTATTTGCGATTTGCACATACCGGGAGAAACGACCGTCGGGCTTTCTGAAAATCTATCCCTTTCTAGGGATAAATACGGGACATTATACGGCAGAGGAGCTTTCTGCTTTTCTCGAACAGTGGTTGGGCAATTATACAAAGAGCGAAAATGATATCGAAAGGCGATTCCTTTCTTATTCTTTCGATGCGATTGCTGATTTTCAGAGTTATAGTATTTTTTCCGGAATAAAACTGTATCCCCCTATGGGCTTTGATCCATGGCCAGAGGATCCGGCGGAGAGGGAAAAAGTCGAATTGCTATATAGCTTTGCCGAAACCAAAGGAGTTCCTATTACAACTCACTGCGATGATCAGGGTTATCGCATCATTTCCTTGGAGGAATCATTGAAATTTACTGCTCCATCCAGATATAGACCCGTCCTGCAAAAATATCCGAGGCTAATTTTGAATTTTGCTCATATGGGCAAGCGCCATATTCGAACCATACGTGGCAACGAACAGGCAGATTGGCGCAAGGATATCTTCGACTTAATTATCGAATACCCAAATGTATATTCGGATTTTTCATTTACGGCCGGAGAACCTTCATTCTATGAGGAGCTGGCTTCTACGTTAAATCACCTAAAAGAGCCTGAGCAGGAAAAAATAATACAGCGAATTCTATTTGGTTCAGATTTCATGGTGAATCTTTTCAAGGTTCGTTCCTATAGAGATTATCTGGAGTATTTTTCTGAGAGTGTTCTAAGCGTAGAGAAAAAGCGCCTTTTCTGTTCGGACAACCCGCGAAGATTTTTGTTCGGCGACCAAAAAGCATAATAGGTCAGCGGCCAATAAGCATAATAGATCAGCGACCAATAAGCATAATAGGCAATTTCAAGCCTAATCAAGGAGCATCTTTCTGCAGAATTCTTCTTATAATCCAGGAGGCCATCATATGGCCTGCTGTTTGGGGAACAAAAGGCATCGAACCTTGAATGATTCTTTTGGTTTCTTGAACGATAGGTTTTGTAGGAGGCTCGTCAGACCATACTACAGGAAAATCGAGAGGAATCTCCATTTTGCCAAGTCGCAGGCGGACTGCGCGGGCAAGAGCGCAGCCTTTCACCTCTTGCATTTTGCCAAGCTTGATCGACTCGGGCCTTATTCGGCCTGCGGTCCCCATGCTAGATATGAAAGCTGAGCGCTCGCGGTATAAAGAGGCGATAAGAATTACCTTAGGCATGATAGAATCTATGCAGTCTGCGTGAAAATCGCACTCGCGAGCAATTATTTGTGAAGCAGCTTCAGCTGAGAAAAATGATCTTACACTCATGATTTGGATTGCAGGGTTTATTTCTTTGGCTGCCTGGCTGAATGCCTCTGTTTTAGCTAATCCTACATATCTATTATAGCCAAAGGCGAGCCTATTGAGATTCGAGTATTCTACAATGTCATAATCCACAACATGGAGATATCCGACTCCAGCGCGAACAAGATCCAATGCGCAAGCAGCTCCGACACCGCCAAGTCCGTAGACTGCAACTTTGGAATCCGCAATTCTGGCAAGTCCATCATCACCAGCTATTATTTTTGTCCTATCGAGAAATGATCCTTCGTGTTTTTTGAAAGGACTGGTTTCTTCAAAGGGTTCTGTCATGTATTTCGCTCCGTTCTTCATATATTCTATACTGCTACGAACCTTGTTTATAAGGATTGAGAATGGCATTAGGAAGCCTTCTCATGCAATTTTTATACACAAGGTTCGTATCAGCAGTGAAGATATGCGGCCGAGAAATTTACAGAGAGCTCATGTCTCAATTCCTCAGAGCTCATATTGAGAACGGAGGACATCTTTTCGACAACATTGGTAATGTGTTCTAGGCTTGTATATTCGGCTCCATGAGGCGGTTGCCAGGGTGCATCTGTCTCGGAAAGAATTCGTGAAGTAGGCAGGCCCACCAAAGACTCGATCGCGTGCCTCGAATCTCTCAATAATGGTGTGCCAAAAGAAAAATAAGCGTTTATTCCTTTTTTCAAAATCATCTGAGCTTCTTCGAGTCTCCCTGGCCAGCAATGGAAGATGATCGAAGGCAATCGCCTAAGCTCGCGTCCGTAAGCCATTATGACATCAGTCGCTTTTCTTATATGAATTACGAGCGGAAGTTGGGTATAAGCCGACAGATGAACTTGAAAAAGAAAAGCCTCGAGCTGCAAGTGCATGGCTTCGGAGCTTCTTGACCGCAATGGTCCATCACCGAAGAAATCGAAGCCAGCCTCTCCTATGAAATCTACTTTTCTTTGCTCACATAACATGCTGAGAAAATCTGCGTGCCGCATGTCTGGTTCTTGAGGATGAATTCCAAATCCGGCAATAGTAGAAGGCAAGTTGGCTCGCAAGGCCTCGCTTTGCAGAAATTCTTCAGGGTTATGAGATACAACCGCGCCTCGCCAATCAAATGGCAGAGCTCTTAGAGCAAAGTCAGGTTCATATTGCTCGAGGCCTACCAAGTGTAAATGCGCATCGCAGTACATGACAATATTGTGCAACTATAAAGCATGCTGGTCAACGTTTGTATCATCTTCTAATAGACCGAGTTCAATAACGAACAGATCGAAATGGGTAAATTCCCGAGACCGTAAAATCGTAGCTGCCAAGTCAAGCTTACTATTCTTTTGCGCTATGTCGTTTGAGCTTCTTTGTAGTAGTCATCTCGAGCGGGGCTTTGAGAATATGAATCCGGGTGATCTTCTCATAAGAGCGCAGCCTTTGGTTTACTTGATTTACGATGTCATGAATCCGCGTTTCGACCTGCTCTTGGGAAAGGTTATTCTGCGAAACCCAGTCTTGGTTGGGATAAATAAGGCTTTCGATTTCCTCAGCCACTGCCTTCCCTTCAGGTATATAGCCTCGAACAAGGATCTGGTCTATTTCATCAAAGAGCTGGAACTCGTTTTCGATTTCTTCAGGATAGACATTCTTGCCACCTTCGGTGACGATGACATTCTTTATTCTGCCCGCAAGGTATAGATAGTTCTCATCGTCTAGTTTTCCGACATCGCCAGTTCGCAGCCAACCGTCAGGAGAAAGGACTTCCGCTGTCTCCTCTGGCATTTTGTAATACCCCTGCATTACCATTGGACCGCGGACCACGATCTCGCCGATACCATCCTCGTTGGGATTATCGATAATCATCTCCGTCTCCGGAAGCACCTTCCCAACCGATGTTTCTTTGTAATGCTCGACTGGATTGAGAGTTATTATTGGGGAGGTCTCAGTAAGGCCATAGCCTTGAACGAAGTCGACGCCAAGCTGGTTGTACTGTCTGAATACTTTCGGATCGAGAGGTCCGCCACCTGAGATACAAATGCGAATCGAAGATAGGCTAGCTTTTTCGAGAATGGAACCAAAGAAAGTTCTTCCAGGATTTACCCCGAAAGTTTTCTTGATAAAGCCAGAGATTGCCATTAGAGTCCGAATAAGGCCATAGGCTAGAGCACCTTTTTCTCTGACTCCTTTCAGAATGCCTGATAAGAGCTTATTGAATAGCATTGGCACTCCGAGGAACATAGTGATCTTGGCTTCCTTGAGATCCGATAGGATCTGCTTGACTACCATGCGTTTACCAAAGACAGTCTCAGCCCCGACCGAGAAAGACTCGATAAAGACTGCAAGCATCGTGTACGAATGGTGGATCGGTAAAAGCGCATAGAAGATATCCTGTTCGGAAATGTTAAGGTTTGCTTGAGCCAAAAAACAGTCAGAGACAAGGTTTTCATGGCTGAGCATTACTCCCTTTGGATCGCCAGTTGTGCCTGAGGTAAAAAGTATTGCTGCAGTGCTTTGTACCTCCACCTGAGGAGGACTAAAAGCAAAACCCTGTGGTGGCTCCAGATCATAGACAAAGGTTTCCATGCTCCTGGCAAGGCCGAAACAGGGCATTCCAGCACGACCTTTTTTAATATCATCGTATTTTTCCTCATCGATAAAAGCTGCTGTTACATCTCCGGCATCGATAAGTGCCATAATCTCTTGTGTAGATAGCTGATAGTCGATGGGAACAACAACTGCGCCTGCATAGAGAACTGCAATATACGCTACAGCCCATTCCGGCGAGTTCTTGCCTGTAACCGCTATATGACTGCCCGGACCCAGGCCAATCGAAGCGAGATACGAGGCAACCCTCAGGATAATCTCACGAGTTTCGCGATAATTGAGGCTTACTCTGTCTGGGCTATATATCGTAAAGCATGCTCGATCGGCAAAGCGATCCGTAGTGATGTCGAATAGTTGTGGAATAGTAGGCCATTTGCTAGTAAAAATACGACCTCGATATGCATCTAGGAATTTCCAAGGTTCTGTTTCTCTCATAGCAGACATTATGATACAGAAATGCGGCGTTGAAAAGAGGTTGAAACATGATTTTGCCCCCTTCCAAGTGGGCTCAGTTTTGCGGTATTCTTTTGTGCACTTTCAATCATTCGATCATATTGATGGAATGAGTGCAATGCGGAGGAGAGCATGAAATCAGTCGAGCTTGCAAAAGCTTACGACCCCAAATCATTCGAAGAGCGCATCTACGAAATGTGGAAGCGCGAAGGCCTTTTTAAGCCAAAGATCGACAAGAACAAAAGACCCTTTACCATTGTAATTCCTCCTCCCAATGTAACAGGGGCTCTCCATCTGGGGCATGCACTAGATAACTGTCTCCAAGATATCCAGGTTAGATATCGTCGCATGAAAGGAATTCCGACACTATGGCTGCCTGGTACAGACCATGCGGGTATAGCTACTCAGAATGTGGTGGAACGCAAGCTTCGTAAAGAAGGACGAGACCGTGAGTCTATGGGGCGCGAAGCTTTCATCGAAGAGACATGGAAAGTGGCGAGAGAACATCGAGCCTTTATCGATAATCAGCTTGCCAGAATTGGATCTAGTCTTGATTGGAGCAGGGAAAGATTCACTCTGGATGAAGGATTATCGAAAGCTGTGCGCGAAGTCTTTGTAGCGCTCTACGAACGAAATCTCATATATCGCGGCGAATACCTGGTGAACTGGTGCCCATCCTGTGGCACCGCTCTTTCGGATGACGAGGTGGAGCATGAGGATGAACCAGGTTCTCTATGGTACATCTGGTACGAGCTCGTCGATGGGCCTTGTCGGGAATGTCCGAGTGGCAGGATCGAGATCGCAACATCTCGTCCAGAGACGCTGCTTGGCGATGCCGCTGTAGCAGCCCATCCCGATGATAATCGCTATCGTGCTATAATCGGCAAGAAAGTTCATTTGCCTCTTACAGATCGTATAATCCCCATAATCGAGGACAGCTATGTCGATCCAGAATTCGGCACAGGTCTTGTCAAAATAACACCAGCTCATGATCCGAACGATTTCCTCGTTGGGCAGCGCCATGGACTCGAGAATATCAATATTCTCAATCCAGATGCGACGCTATCTGATGCTGTGCCCGAGAAATATCGCGGTTTAAGTGTACTTGACGCCCGCAAAGCAGTGCTTGCTGATCTAAAAGCACAAGGCCTTCTAAAAAATGAAGAAAAAATCGTGCATGCGATCGGTCATTGCTACAGATGCCATAGCGCCATCGAACCTTATCTCTCGAAGCAGTGGTTTGTTAGAATGCAACCCCTTGCTGATAAGGCTCTAAAGGCTTGGCAGGATGGAGATGTTGTCTTCTTCCCGAAAAAGTGGGAACACACCTATCGCCATTGGCTGGAAAATATCAGGGATTGGTGTATCTCACGCCAGCTTTGGTGGGGACACCGCATTCCGGTTTTCTATTGCATAGATTGCGGTGAAATGATGGTTTGCCGTGAAGACCCCTCTGTCTGCATACACTGTGGCTCCAGCAACATATATCAAGATGAAGATGTCCTCGATACATGGTTTTCAAGTTGGCTTTGGCCTTTCAGTACACTTGGCTGGCCTGAGGATACGGAAGACCTGAGATATTTTTATCCTACAAGCGCTTTGGTGACAGGATATGATATCATTTTTTTCTGGGTAGCCAGGATGATCATGGCCGGTATGGAGTTTACAGGTCAGAGTCCCTTCAAGGAAGTCTATATTCATGGCCTAATTCGCGATAAACAAGGCCGAAAGATGTCCAAGAGTCTGGGAAACGGCATAGATCCGCTCGATATAGTGGAAGAATATGGCGCAGATGCACTGAAATTCACCCTGGCCTATAATTGCGCCGCTGGCCAAGATATTCTCCTCGATAAAGAAAGTTTCAAATTAGGCAGTAAATTCGCTAATAAGGTTTGGAATGCCTCGCGCTATATTCTGATGAATCTCGAGAACCGTGCTTTTCTTGAGGATGATGCCCTCACTTATAGCGACATAGATTGGTGGATTTTGCATAAGCTAAACGAAGCCGCGAAAGCAGCCATTCAGGCTTTCGAATCCTGGCGTTTCAATGACGCTGCTCAAGCAGTCTATTCCTATTTTTGGAACGACTTCTGCGATTGGTACATCGAAGCATCAAAATTATCGACTAAATCGGGAAGCGAATCAGAAAAAGATCGCTCTACTACAATGCTCCTTAGAGTACTGGAAGAGTCACTCAGGCTTTTGCATCCCTTTCTTCCGTTTGTAACCGAAGAAATCTATGGCATGCTACCAAATGCAAAGGGACGGCTGATTATAGCATCCTATCCCGTGTGGACAAAGGATCGCGAATCGCCTGAAATCGAATCACAATTCAAAGCACTTCAAGAGATTGTCACTTTGGTGCGTACACTTAGAAGTGAGTTTCAGATTGCGCCCGAGATTTCAATTCCTCTATCTCTTGAGTTTGATAATCATTTTTCGCATGGTCAATTCATACAGAGTCATATTGAGCTCATAAGCCTATTGGCAGGTGCTTCTTCGGTATCGATAAGCAAGGCCACAGAAAAGGGGAGTGTTTCTTTGGTAGGTAATGGCTTTACTGTCCATGTGGGGGTGGGAGGTCTTCTCGATATCGCAAGACTGATTAATCGCCTTTCTAAGGAGTCGGAAAGAGAGAGAGCATACATCGAAAAGCTCAGAGCAAAACTTGGCAATCGGACATTCCATTCCTCTGCTCCCTCAGATATCATCGAAAAAGAAAAGGAAAAGCTCAGGCTATCTATGGCAAAGGCTGCAAAGCTCGAGCAGTATATCGAGGAGCTCTCATGAGTTCAGAAGAGGGTATCCCTCAAGTAGACATTCCCATCATAGGGCGGAATTCAACACTTCGTGCCGAGCGCCTGATAATGAATAAGACAGCGATGCTGCGCCTAAAGCGTATGCATCTTGCGCCATATATTCAGCTAGCGACATCCTTAATCGGAAAGCCCAGGAGAAGCGGAGGCAACATGTTCAGGCATCAACTGGACACGATGGCCATCCTAATCGATTATGGATATATCGATTCTGTGCTTCTAAAGGCTTCTTTAATCCATGATCTACTCGAAGACGCACCGGAAACGAATCCTGATTCCATTCTTTCGATTGATGATGAGTCCATAGATGTATATAAATTGGTCCTCGAGGTTACAAGACGGCCAGTCGAAAACAAGGCCGAATTCTTAATTCGAATTCGAGATTATGGAACACCGCACGCAAGAGTGCTGAAGAGCGCTGATCGCATTTCCAACATGATCAGTCTTGGTTATGTGACAGACGATGTATTCGTTAGGCGATATACCGATGAGACAGAACAATATATCTATCCTATTGCCGAACGGGCAGATGAGCGAATGCTGATGGAATTGAGAGAGCTCGTCGCTACTCGTCGAGAGTATTTGCGGAACAGAATTGAGATATAATAAAGAAGGCGCCGATGAGGGCAGAAGGAAAGTAACATGAAAAAGAAGTGGACAAGCCTAATGCTTGCTAAAGTAATCGATCATACGCTTCTCAAGGCTACCGCAACCGAAGATCAGATAAAAGCGCTCTGTGTAGAAGCAAAGGAGTTTGGATTCAAAGCAGTCTGTGTCAATCCTTACTGGGTTCCGCTTTGTGTCAGAGAGCTTGCAGATTCCGATGTTCTCGTTGCGACAGTCGTTGGTTTTCCGCTTGGCGCTAACGCCAGTCTGATAAAAGCCGAAGAAGCAAGGTTGGCCGTAGCTCAAGGAGCCGACGAGATCGACATGGTCATCAATATTGGCAAGGCTAAAGCCGGAGACTGGGCTGCGGTTAGGGATGATATAGCCGGAGTGGTACAGGCATCTAGACCAGCCATTGTAAAGGCTATAATAGAGACCTGTTACCTAACCCAGGAGGAAAAAATCGCTGCATGCGAAGCAGCCATTTCCGCAGGAGCAACTTTTGTCAAAACCAGCACCGGTTTTGGGACCGGTGGTGCTACCGTAGAAGATGTCAGCCTTATGAAGAGAACCATAGGCGAAGTCGCTCACGTAAAAGCATCAGGCGGAATCAAGACTTGGGAGGATGCTGTATCGATGCTAGAGGCTGGGGCCTCGCGCATAGGAGCCTCCGCGGGAGTTGCAATAATGAGGGAGTCTGAAGCTTTAGATAATAAATCGCCAGAACAGCTGTCATAACGCAAAGATTGTTATTGACAATCTGCTGCCTCGGCTTTACCATTTATTTGATTTTATGCGGTAGATTGATAGAGAATCTACGCATTTCCAGCATCGAACCTATAATGAAGGAGGATGAAGCATGAAAAAAGCGCTTTTGGTGCTTGTCGTAACCGCTTTGATCGCGGTGCCCGCATTTGCACAATTCAAAGTGGGCCTCGTTACCGACGTTGGTGGTATAGACGACAGGTCCTTTAACCAGGGTACATGGGAAGGTATTGTTCGTTTTGCTCAAGATTACAAACTTCCAAAGAGCAACTACAAGTATCTGCAGTCAAGCGCGGAAGCGGATTATGTTCCCAACCTATCCACTTTTGCCGATGAAGGTCTCAATCTCATCATAGCCCCTGGATTCCTGTTCGAGCAAGCGATGACCCAGGTCGCAAAAAATTACCCTACCCGCAAGTTCTTAATAATCGATACGGTCGTATCTCTGCCAAACGTAGTATCCGCTACCTTTGCGGAGCATGAAGGATCTTTCCTGGTAGGTGTGGCGGCAGCCCTAAAGGCTAAGGCCGATGGTAAGAACATCCTCGGATTCCTGGGTGGCATGCAGTTCCCGCTTATCGAAAAGTTCCAGGCAGGATTCGAGCAGGGTGTCAAGGCAGTCTATCCGGACTGCAAGATCTTAGTAGACTATGCAGGGGATTTTGCTGCCCCCGATAAAGGTCAAGCTTTAGCTCAAAAGCAGTATAACGCCGGAGCCTACATAATCTATCATGCAGCAGGCGGTACCGGTAACGGACTCATCAAGGAAGCAAAGGAACGCCAGCAGAAAGGCGATCTCCGCTGGGCAATCGGCGTGGACAAGGATCAATATGCCGATGGCATCTATAGTGGCAACAAATCCGCAGTCCTTACATCGATGATGAAGCGTGTCGATGTGGCAGCCTATGAAGTGAGCAAGATGACCATGGAAGGGAAATTCCCGGGCGGGCAAGTCCTTGTTTTCTCATTGAAGAATAAGGGTGTTGGCATTCCTGATAATAACCCAAACCTCTCCGCTGACATCGTAGCAAAAGTCAAGGAATACGAAGCACTTATAGCATCAGGCAAGCTTGTCGTCTCGGAGATTCCTGCAAAATAAGCAGTCTAAGCAAAAAGGGGGAAGCGCCCGAATCGGCGATCTGCTAAAGCTCAAAATTGCCGAAAAAGCAGCTCTGTGTGGACGGCTTCCTCTATAGTTGTTTCAAAAGCCCCCAAAAGAGGGGGCTTTTTTGATGCGTTTCATCTTGAATTGGCGATTCCATAAAGAAATCATTTCAAAATCGGTCTTTGACCGATGTATAATGTGTGCTGGTTATATAGCGAGAATAGTCGCGCTGTGATATAATTTTGCTTCATCCTAATCCAGGGGGGTTATAGGTGCCTAACATCGTAGAGATGCTTCATATCACCAAGGATTTTCCCGGAATTAGAGCAAATGACGACATCACACTTCAAGTCGAAGAGCGCTCGATTCATGCACTTCTGGGAGAGAATGGTGCTGGGAAATCTACGCTGATGAGCATACTTTTTGGGCTATATCAGCCTGATGCAGGAACAATTCGCATTCGCGGCAAAGAGGTAAAGGTAAGTGACCCCAATGTGGCAACCGCTCTCGGTATTGGTATGGTTCACCAGCATTTCAAGCTGGTTCATAACTTTACAGTTACCGAAAACATAATACTCGGCATGGAGCCTCGAAAGGGTATTCTTGTCGATATGCATAAGGCAGAACAAAAAGTAGAAGAAATCTCCAAGCTCTATGGGCTTGCGGTCGATCCTAAGGCGAAGATCGATGAGATTTCGGTGAGCATGCAGCAGCGAGTCGAAATACTCAAAATGCTCTATCGAGATGCCGAGATTCTCATCTTCGATGAACCTACAGCTGTTCTTACACCACAGGAAATTCGCGAACTCATGCAGATAATGAGGCGACTGGTCGAAGAAGGCAAGACCATTCTCCTCATCACTCACAAGCTAAGAGAAATAAAAGAAGTCGCCGATGTATGCTCTATTCTGAGAAGAGGTAAGCTCGTCGGCACCGTTCCTGTCGCAGATACGGATGAAGAGAGAATGGCCGAAATGATGGTCGGCCGCCAGGTCAGTTTTCATGTCCAAAAAACTCGAGCAAAGCCTGGCGATGTACTTCTGCGCGTCGAGGGGCTCAATGTGAAGAATCAAAAAGGAGTACTTGGCGTAAGAAATCTATCGCTCTCGGTTCGCGCTGGCGAAATCCTCGGGCTCTGTGGTATAGATGGCAACGGCCAGACAGAGCTCGTACATGCAATAACCGGATTGACTAAGGTTGAATCTGGCCATATTTTCCTTCGAGATATCGATATAACTCACCTTTCTATAAATGAAAGGTCTGATCTTGGTCTTGGACATATACCAGAAGATCGCCAGAAGCATGGGCTCATCCTCGACTTCACATTGGGCGAGAATTTCGTAATTCACAACTATTATAAAGAACCTTTCGCGCATTGGGGGATACTGAACAAGAAGGCAATTCTGGATAACGCTCAGAGGCTTATCCGGGAATTCGATGTTCGTTCTGGGCAGGGACCCCTTACACCGGCTCGCGCGATGTCTGGAGGAAACCAGCAGAAGGCCATTGTGGCTCGCGAAATCGATCGTTCGCCCGATGTCTTTATTGTGGTTCAGCCGACGAGAGGTCTCGATGTGGGAGCGATCGAATATATACACAAACGTATCATTGGAGAAAGGGATAAAAACAAGGCTATTTTGTTAGTCTCCCTTGAGCTCGATGAGATCATGGATCTCTCTGATCGCATTGCTGTCATCTACAACGGAGAGATCGTCGGCATCGTCGATGCAGCAACGACCAATGAAAATGAACTCGGTCTTATGATGTCAGGAGCTCTTCATAAAGCACATGAAGCGACTCAGACTGGCCGAGAACCAGCGCATGTCTGAGGGAAGGGAGGAAGGCAAATGCCTGCTCGAAAAGAAAAGATAGTGCTTCCACTTATTGCTGTGCTTCTTGGATTCTTGCTGGGATCATTAATCGTCATACTAACCGGTCGTTCTCCTGTCTCTATGTATGCCGCTATAATAAAAGGATTTTCAGGCATAGATATCATAAATGGACAGCCGATCAACACGCGTTATATAGGTGAATTCATAATCCAGGCAATGCCGATAATTCTAACGGGTCTATCTTTTGCCTTTGCGTCGCGCACCGGCCTTTTCAGCATTGGTGCCGAAGGTCAGTTGATGATGGGTTCCATCTCGGCTACGGCAGTTGCGATTCTTGTGCAAGCACCCAAGGTGATTCACCTGCCGATGGTGTTGCTTGCGGCTATTCTGGGAGGAGCGCTTTGGGGTGCCATTCCCGGCTTTTTGAAAGCGCGATACAACGTACACGAAGTAGTAGTTACCATAATGATGAATTACATTGCTCTGCATTTCAATAATTATATGATTCTGAACATTTTTGGGAGCGTGGATAAGGTAAAGACAGTGCCTTTCCCCGATTCCGCTCTGCTCAAGTCGCCATTTCTGGAGAGCATAACTCGGAACTCACGCCTCAATTGGGGATTCATTCCAGTTCTATTAGCGGTTCTGATATTCTCCTTTATCATAAATAAGACTACCTTTGGCTTCTCTTTGCGCGCCGTAGGTCACAACAAGGAGGCCGCTCGCTATGCTGGCATGAAGGTGAACCGAAACATCATCGCATCTATGGCAATAGCTGGTGCTTTTGCTGGTCTTGCGGGTGGAATAATCACTGTTGGCACTTTCAATTTTGGTCGTGTGATTCAAGCAGCAGAAGGCTATGGTTTCGATGGAATTGCCGTGGCTCTAGTGGGAGGAAATGAGGCATTGGGGATCTTGCTTGCTGGTCTTCTGTTTGGAGGGTTGAAGGCCGCACAGCCTCTCATGCAGTCTCAGGGCATACCCAGAGAGATAGCAGGGATCATTCAGGCCTCGATTGTGTTATTCGTTGCAATGAAATTTGGCATAAAAATGGTGCTCGATAAATTCGAGCGAAAACAGGTGCCCACAACGGAAGGGGAACGCGTATGACCTTCGAGGTATTCCTTCAGATGTTTCCTATTGCGCTCATGTTTTCAGCGCCCATTATATTGACTGCCCTAGGGGGTCTCTTCAGCGAAAGATCCGGCATCGTCAATATTGCTCTGGAAGGAATAATGATGGTAGGTGCCTTTACTGGCGCTACCATAACCGTCCTTTTGGAGAATTCGACTCCCGCGGCGGCGTGGATTGGATTGCTCGGAGGCCTTCTATCAGGGGTGGCCTTCAGCTTGCTACACGCCGTTGCGAGCATCAATCTCAAGGCCGATCAAGTCATTTCAGGTACAGCCCTGAATATTCTGGCCGGAGGGCTTACGGTCTACCTTTGCCAGATCATTTTTCATCAACAGAGGACTCGTGCATTTTCTTATGGCATAAAGAAGTTGAGTGTCCCCGGATTGAGCAAGATTCCTGTGCTTGGAAGGATGTTTTTCGACCAGGTGTACCCTACGTTCTACATTGCCATCGCCATTGTACTTTTGACATGGTTTGTGGTATATAAGACGCCGCTTGGTCTTCGTATGAGGGCTTGTGGTGAACATCCTCAGGCAGCCGCGAGCATGGGTATTAACGTTGCAAAAATGCGCTATTTTGGCGTTCTGATTTCGGGTGCTTTGGGCGGACTTGGCGGAGCCGTAATGGTACTGACGGCGGATATCCAATATACCTTGGTGTCTATTCATGGCACAGGTTTTATTTCTCTCGCTTCGCTGGTCTTCGGTAGATGGAATCCCTTCGGAGTGCTCGGAGCTGGATTCTTTTTTGGGTTTTCTACTGCCCTCTCATTCTATGCGAAAGATATTCCGCTGCTCTCTGGGCTTCCTGGAGAATTTTTCTATATTCTGCCTTATCTGCTTACCATCATCGCTCTTTTATTCTTTGCAGGCAAATCGGTGGGACCCAAGGCTGCTGGACAGATCTACGAATCAGGGGAACGTTGAAACAAGCATAATATTCTGAAGGAAGCAAGAAATGATCGAGGTCGACCAGCTTCAAAAATACTCGCTCTTCGGAGGCATCAGTCCGGAACAGATAGAAAGGATCAAGCCTTTGCTTGGTACAGAGCATTTCGAAGCCGGAGAATGTCCACAGGTCGAAGGGCAGCCCAACGATAAGATTCATTTTATTCTAAGCGGGGAAGTTGAAATAATAAAAAAGGGGCTAGTCATAGCCCGCCTAAGGGAAGGGCAAACCTTCGGCGAGATGGAGCTTCTAGATATCATGCCGAGTATCGCAACAGTTCGCGCGGCCACTGCTCTTGAAACCGTTACAATCTCTAATCGTGCCCTCTACGATATCTTCAAACTCGATCTGAGAGCTTTCTCGATGATGATAATGAATCTCGCGCGCGATCTTTCGCGGCGCTTGCGACGGATGGATGATATTGCATCCAGCCAAGGAAAATGTTGAGATTCGATGCAAAGAATCACAAAGCCAATAATTCTTTTCTTAACCGACAAATGAGCACCTTCTTAAAATAGGGAAGAAGGGAGTATCTTGTAGGCAATAAATAGTACAATTTTATAAATTATTATAAAATAATTAAATAATATCTTTTGCCGGAGACGGGCATCGAACCCGCACGCCGCTTGCGCAGCAAGGGATTTTAAGTCCCTGGTGTCTACCAATTCCACCACCCCGGCAATTCGAATCTAGATTTTAGCCAGCACATAAAAAGCAGTCAAGAAGACAATCAAAGTATCGAAGTCACTCAAGGCCATGTTGTGGATAATGCCTTCTTTATGGCTTGTATAGCCGATCTTGTATAACAGATCAAATCATATTCCGAAAAGCTCTTCCAGAAAACGCGCCACTCCATCATCATCCACAGAGGCGGTTACATAAGGCACTGCTGTTTGAATATAGCTATGGGCATTTCCCATAGCAACACCAACCTTAACGGATCTTAGCATTTCCAGATCATTTTCAGCATCGCCAAATGCGATTGTCTCTTCAAGGCTACCGCCCAAATAACGTAGACATTCCTCAAGACCTTGCCGTTTTGAAACGCCGCTTGCAACGATTTCCAGCATTGTCTCATGAGAAAAAAACGCATCAAGAAGGTCGGGTGCTGAGTTTAATATCGTTTCCCGCATCTCGAGAAGTTTCTCATTTGGGCCAACTGCAAGAAATTTCAAAATATCTTCGCCAACGAGAGAGTCGAAATTCTTCCGAACACCTTTCATGCCAGTTCGCTTTTCGTAAAAATCCACACCTGGCGAATAGCGATCGTAGATCCATCGTTCTCCAACATAGCAACAGAAAAGCACATCATGGTCTCTGCTTACTTTTGTGAGTATCGGCAGAGCCTCGGTCGGAATATGATGTGAAGCCAAGATCGTACCGTCGCGGTTATAGATATCGGCTCCATTCGTGCATACGAAGGCATCTGGTTCAAAGGAATCCGCAAGGACAATCTTTGCGGCCTTATAGATGCGCCCGGTTGCAATGATCAATTTTTTCCCCTGGTTTTGGAGCTTTTTGAGTGTATCAGCCACATGGGGAGAAAGCTGATATCCCTCATCGAGAATGGTTCCATCCATATCCATTGCAATGAATCTGAGTTTAGATGGGTCTAGGTTTTTCGAGGCTGTCATGTGGTGATAATATATGAAAGTTGGTAATTGGTCATTACTGCTACGAACCTTGTGTATAAGAAGTTGAAGTAAGATGTAAGAAATATCCCGAATAAGGGAAGAGCAAGGAGCTAACTATGCAGACTTTCCATTTCTGCCCTGATCCCAAATGTCTCCATAACAAGACAGCTCAAATTCGATCTATTGAACCGCCCCGGGTTTACTATCTCGATAGAGAGTGAGAGCTTAGAAAGGACCTTGCGGATCATCGCAGAGAATCAGTGTTCTTTGCAAGGAATGTGTGCAATTGCATAAGAAGGCTTCCTTATGCAATTGTCAATATCCTCATACACAAGGTTCGTAGCAGTATTATTTACATGCCGACATAGAAGCGGCACAATGTTCTTTCATGACATACAACCATTATGATGACACCTATATTCTCGAAGGCGCAGACCTTGTACTTCCGGATTCGATATTGCCAAAGGCGACGCTGGCAGTACGAGGAGGAAAAATAGCTGCAATAATCCCTTCTGGGCAATTCCAGCGGCCGGAAAAGCTAAATCGATCTTCTCAATCTCAGATTGACCCAGCATTTGAAAATGCTCCCGTAATCAAGGCCGAAGATGCTTTTGTGCTTCCTTCCCTAGCGGAGATGCACATCCATGGCTGTGCATCTTGGGGGTTCGAGAGAATTTCAGAGGCAGGGGATCTTTTTCAAATAGCAGCTCTTCTTGAGGCAAAAGGAGTAGGATGCTATGTACCGACGATTCTCTGGGAGGAAAGAACCCTCATTGAGCTTACAGAGACAATCTTGGCGAGCGGGATTTCTGCGCCTCTGCTTCCTGGGATATATCTCGAAGGTCCATTTGTAAATCATTCGAAGCGCGGTGGTATTATGCCAGATAATATTCGAGCACCTGACATCGCGCTCGCAGAGCATATTCTCGACATATCCAAAGGATTGCTGAAGATATGTACAATGGCTCCCGAGCTAGACGGGATCGACCAGATATACCCAGTTTTCCAGAATAAAGCCGTTCTTGTTTCACTTGGTCATTCAGATGCGAAATTATCTTCGATCCATCCTCCGTCTCGACCTTTTTCCATCACTCATCTATTTAATGCGATGACAGGGATTGATCACAGAGAAGGGGGACTCGCTAATTTCGCTTTTTCACAATCTCCAGACTATGTTGAACTAAATGGCGATGGAATCCATGTGAACGAGAGTTGTCTAAAGCTCTGCTCTCGCTTGATTCCTGAGAATTCGCTAATACTGATTTCGGATGCCGTCATCGGAGCTGGGCTTCCGTATGGGGAATTCAGCTATTATGGGAGGAGGGTTGTCTCTTCTGAGCGAGGTGTGAGGTATGCAGATTCGGGTGTCCTCATGGGCTCCAATATGCTGGGAATTGATATCGTAAAGAACTATTATTTAAAGGCAGAAGTTCCACTCTGGCGCGCAGTCCGAGCGATGTCGCTAACCCCGCGCAAGGCGCTGGGGATGGATGGAGAATATGGTTCGATAGAAGTTGGGAAAATAGCCGATATTTTTATCTGGGACAAGGGTTTGGAGACTGCCGTAAGACCCAAAGCGCTTCTGGCTTCAGAAAATGACTATAAGCCAAACGATTTGCTCAGTAGTAAATTTAAGGTACATAGGGTACAAAAGAAGGATTGAGTCATGGATCATCGTGCAACGACGGCATGGATCGATCTTGCCGCCATCCGAGCAAACTTTCGCCACCTTAGAGATATAGCTCAGGGTAGCATTGTCTGCCCCGTCATCAAAGCCGATGCTTATGGACACGGGGCTCTGGCAATAGCGCATGAGCTGGAACGCGAAGGAGCACAGTTTTGTTCTGTTGCCCTGGCAAAAGAAGCTCTCGATCTGAGAGAGTCTGGCATTCAAATGCCTCTCCTTATCTTTGGTGCGCCAGAGCATTCCTCATCCTCCCTTGCAATACGCCTTGAATGTGCTCAGACAATCTATACCGAAGAGCACGTGCGTATACTGGCTTCCGCCGCTAAAAGCGTGGGGAAAAAAGCAAAAGCGCATATCAAGATAGATACTGGCATGAATCGTCAAGGCCTCCCATGGACAAAAGCCAGATCATTTGCGGGGCTGCTTGCTGACTATCCGGAAATCTTCGTGGAAGGCATATACTCGCACTTCGCAGATGCGGACAGTCCCGATCCTTCGTTCACCGATCTTCAGATGAAGCGTTTTTCCATAGCGCTCGAAAGTTTTGAACGGGTTGGAATTACCCCGAAGTATCGCCATATAGCGAACAGTGCTGGAATGGTTCTGTATCCAAAAACAAGACTCGATATGGTGCGGCCTGGTATTCTGCTCTATGGGCTAAGACCTGCGCCGAATATAGAGCTTCCAGAAGGTTTCGAGCCTGCCCTGACACTTACGACAGGCATCGTATATATTAGAGAAGTACCCGCAGAAGAATCGATTAGTTACGGTCGAACTTTCACTACAAAGCGCTTCAGCAGAATTGGCCTCTTGCCAATCGGTTATGCAGATGGTTATCCGAGGGCACTTTCGAATCGTGCCTCGGTATTGATTCGAGGAGTTCGCGCGCCTGTGGTTGGTCGTGTATGTATGGACATGACAATGATAGATCTGACTGGCATAGCGGGAGCGCGAGTTGGCGATGAGGTTTTGCTTTTTGGGGGACGGACTCTTCCAGTTTCGGAGATTTCGAATCTGCTTTCCACGATCGATTACGAGGTAGTGTGTATGATCTCGAAGCGAGTGCCGCGCGTACACATAGATTCAAAACCGCAAGAGGAATAATTATGAAAATCTTACAACAGGGTTTTCATG
>Ga0302245_1000096_pt1 | contig 91785 bp, 100 predicted proteins | sample AAG_UR_Thr_MG_FD_193512 | JGI IMG/M metagenome (GOLD analysis project Ga0302245, IMG submission 193512) | Enriched activated sludge microbial communities from anaerobic digester in WTTP, New Holstein, Wisconsin, United States - AAG_UR_Thr | ecosystem: Engineered > Bioreactor > Anaerobic >... | reverse complement strand
ATCAGCTTACAGCGAGCTCGTCGCCAGGCTGAGCGGGGAAATAGCCCGGGCCATAGCCGATCTGCCGCCCACCCTCCCCCGGAACTAAGGATCACAAACCAGGGGTCAGGTCTCAACATGTGACAATCAAACAAAGCCAAACGCTGTGATCAATTAAAAGAATTCGCTGATTGTCACATGTTGAGACCTGACCCCTGGCTCTATTCCGGTGGCCTGCGACCGGCCGAGGCCGCTTTTCTCTTGAGCCTGGCGAGGCGATGAGCGAGAGATGACCGGTCGGCCAGAGACAGGGTGCCTGATCCCGAGAGGGCCGTTTCCACGATTTCTATGGCCCGGAGGTGGTCGTATGCCCGGTGCTCGAGCCACTTCGCCATCTCTTCCGCAGCAAAGAGATCACCCGGGTCACGCACCATCATGTCCTGCCATATCCTTACCGCGTCCTCCCACCGGCCCTGTCTCTTGAAAAAAAGAGAGAGGGTCCTGCCTGCGTCACGAACGACGAGAGGATCCGGCGATCCCATGAGCGCCTCCAGAAAAGCACGGGCGATCCGGTTGTCCCCATGCTGCAGGTGAAGCCTGGCGGCCGCCAGGAGATCGCCGGGATGGCAGTGCGGCAGCTCGTTTCCTCTTGTGACGATATCCGTGAAGTGAGAAACAAGGGCGGCCATGGAGACGATATCCAGCCGGTTGTGAAGGAATACGTCTTCGAGGAGCGTTCCGTCGCGGCTCCTGAGCCAGTCGAAATACCGGGATGGAATCTCCCAGCCGGGCACATCCCCGGTGCGTGTAAAGCCGAGAATCTCATTCTCGAGCGTCACGAGCCTGCAGTTTTCGAGCCGGTGGCCCGCGAGCTTGCGAGAGGGAAAGAGCAGATCGAGATGCGGCATGCCGGCGAGCGGGTCCTCCAGCCGGTTGAGAATGTAGCGGGCCGAGAGCAGGCTCACGTCGAAGGCCCTGCCGTTGAACGTTACCAGAAAGCGCTTTCCGGCAGTCATATCCTGTAACAGGCTCAGCATGGAGGGCTCTTCATGAAAATCCCGGGCAAAGAGCTGACACACGACGAAGTCCCGCCCTTCGAACCACCCGAGACCGACGAGAAAAGCAAATGTGCCGGTCCCGCCGGCAAGCCCGGTAGTCTCTGTGTCCAGGAACACGGCATCGGCAAGGTCCATGCGGGCGATCTCGGGGCGGCCTGCCAGCAGCGCCGCGGCCTTCATATCCGAACCCGCGAGCCGGGCGACCTGGATATTTCCGTGATATGACTCCGCCCTGAACATGCTCCGGGTGAAGAAACATGCTCCGCAGCCGGTATTCACCTCCTCGCCGGTGATGACCTCGTCAAGGGCGCGGGCCGTCGTTGACCGGCCGGAAGCAGGAGTCACGGTCCGCTGCGGATAGGCGGCTCTGCGGGCCATGATGGCATCGACCCTGCGGCGCAGCTCGCTGATGAGCTCCTGCCGCGCAGTGCCCGATACGGCGGGTTGCCCTTCCCCTGTCAGGCGCTTCAGTCTGTCCTTCACGCTCATACACTACTCTGCAGCACTCAATAGCCGAACACATGATCGACAAACGCCGGTCTGTCAAGGATTTTCGCTTCCGCACAGCACCCCGGTTCCTGGATGCCCCTGTTATCGCAATAAATCCGATATATTCCACCATATGCCGGAAAGATATCCTTTTTTTGATTTTTCCGGAATTCGCTTTATACAATTCTCTAGACAGGCGAAGAACTTCCTCCACAAAGGATTGCTGATGAAATATGATCGGTGTCTTTCCAAGGGTACGATTATCCCCCTGCTTTTCATGGTCCTGCTCTCGCCGGCGGGATGCTCCGGCGACAGCGGCAATGGGTCGGAGCCGATACCCGATGCCGTGGCACTGGATATCCCGGCCCTGTACTCGAGGGTAGACACGATCAGCGTTCTGGTTATCTATGAGCCGGATGCAGAGCCGTTCACGGGCAGCGCCCAGCCGGGGACTACGTACTGGTCGGTGCTCAGAAGCAACATCGCCTCCCTCTTCGAAGGGCGCACCATAGAGCCCGACATCTATGTGCCGTCAGATCTCTCAGAGATGGAGAGGATATCGGATCAGGGCCAGGAGACATGGACCGCGGATGACATCATCGCCCTTGCCCGGACTGTCTGGGATGGAAACTTGTCGGACTTTGCTGTGGAGTTCCCGGTGTTCTTTCTCAATGGATACTTTGAAAACGAAGAGGGGACCAACTATCAGATTATCGGGGTCTCCATTATAGGAACTCCGGTGATCGCGGTCTTCAAGGACGTCGTTCTCTCCTCGAGCTCCATGACGCAGATCTCCAGGTTTGTGGAGCAGGCGACCCTGGTTCATGAATTCGGACATGTCATGGGGCTCGTGAACAACGGGGTGCCCATGACATCCGACCACCTGGATCCCGAGCATCCGCGCCACTGCACGAATGAACGCTGCGTCATGTTCTGGCAGAACGAGGGGGCTTCCGACATGATGCTTTTCGTCCAGCAGATGATCGATGAGGGTTCCGTGATCATGTTCGGCAACGAGTGTCTGGAAGATACCCGCAGCTACCGCCCGTAGGGGTGCATTTCCGGCAAGCCCTGTTGTGTCCTGCTCGAACGTTCTCCAAAGATGCAAAGCGGCAGCATTTTTGAAACCAGGGCGGCCTTCGCACCGGGCCGGTACCCGCCCGCCTCGGCGTGGCGGAGCTTTCTCCGGAAGCCGCCTCTCCTTCAGACTCAGGCTGAAAGGCCAGGAAGAGCAGGACGGGAGCCCCGGGGCTACTTGTCCTTCCGGCCTCCGAACAGGTCTTGCACGGCGTTGCCGAATCCCTTCATCACTTCCCCCGCAGCTTCCACGCCTCGGCTGCCGATCTCTCCCGCTCCTTCGGTCACTCTGCCGATGTTCACCTGAAGGGCGTTCGCCAGTGAAACCGCCAGGCGCCTGGAGAGCGCCTCATTGAGAGAAAACCGGGGATTGTCCAGGTTCCCTTCCAGCACGAAGTGCAGCGTTATCCTGTCGCCGGAGCTCTTCAGCAGCTCAAGTACGGCGCTTCGGGGCACGCCCAGGAAGGTCCCCCATGGGCCGCCCGCCGGCTCGAGCTTCAGATCGGATATGCTCACCGTGCCCGGGGCACGGAGATGATTGCCGCGCACGTCGGACTTCAGATCCATGTCCAGAATGCCGCTGACGACCCTTGCATCATGGGATCTCAGCAGATACGACTGGAAGGATGTCAGGTCCACAGCTTCCAGCTTCACAGCGAGCGAGGAATCCCTTGTCGCGATCTCGACCGAGCCCGCGGCATGAACGCGCCCGTCCCGGCGGGCGCCCTTCACGATCCCGGTGAGGTCGAAACGGGTCATTCCTGTAAAAGAAGGTGCGGTTATGTCTCTGATACGGGCCTGTATATCCTCCAGCCGTATCTTCAGGGGCGGGGCGGAGACCGTGGCGTCGAACAGCTCCACCACCCCGTCCCGCAGGATTATTCGTCCGATGGAAACACCCGGGGCTGCATCGCCGCTCCCATCTTCAGAGGTACGGTCCTTCGACGGGCCCAGCAGGCCCGGCACCGCTCTGAGCCCGCCATCTTTGGTCCTCAGCACAGAGAGGTAGGGCCTGATGACCGTGATCGACCTGATGTGATATCGCCCCGAGAACAGACTGCGAAGGCCGGGAACCACCTTCACGCGCTCCGCCCGGAGCTCGTCCGAGGCGGGCCAATGAGCAGGGCCCCGAATCCGCACCTGCTCCGCCACCACACCTGTCAGGCCGAGCCGGATGCGCTCCACCTCGCCTCTCGGCCCCAGGGACTCAGCCACCCTCTCCTCAAGTGCCCGCCCGGCGATCCGCAAGCCCGCAGCACCGGTCAGTACGAGGATGACGAGAGCTATGAGAACGCCCTGCACCCATCTCTTTTTCCTCTCTCTCACCATGTGCACGACATTTTTGTCCGGGCTTTTTCCGCCCCGCGCCGTCCGCACCCGTCACGGAACGGCAGGCCTGTCTCCCCCGTCCGGGGCCGCGGTGCTTCCGGCAATCTTCCTGTAGGTGTCGAGGTATTCGGGCCTGGATTCCCCGGCAATGGCGCGCTGTATCAGCTCCAGGGCTTCTCTGCTCCTGCCGAGGTCGTGCAGGACATTTGCCAGGTTGTTCATAGCATCTGTGTCCCCTTCATCCAGGGCGAGGCATCTGCGGTAGTAGTGCTCCGCCCCTTCGAGATCGCCCCGGGCATACCGGAGATTGCCCAGGTTGAACAGCGGGACCGGCCAGGACCTCTCCCTGCCGGCCGCCTTCAGATACTCCTGCTCGGCCAGGCCGTAATCCCCCTTGCTCTCGTAGATCACTCCCAGGCTGTTGTGCTCCGATGCGCTCAGCGGGTCCTCGAGCACTACGATCCTGGGCATGGAGCAGGAGCATACGAGCATAAAGACGAGCGGCAGGGCCTTCAGGGATGAATGAGCAGATAGACCGAACCTTTTTTCTTCCATATACGCTCGAATTCCTCATCAGAGAAGGTCTGTGACGCTTTGTGCCCGGTATGGGCCGTGATGCCTCCCTCCACGATGCCCGTCACTACGAGGTAGTGGGGCTTCGAGACGAGCCAGAAGCCCATGTCCACGAGCACGATGACCGGCTTTCCGTCTCGCGTGAAGCCCTTGATCTCTTCGATGCTTCCCTGTGCGAGCCGGGTCTGGAATCCTTTTGCTCGGGCGTATGATTCCAGATCGGTGATCAGGGAGCCTTTGAGCCCTTCGCAGTACACGGCATCCGCAATGACGCGCTGGTCGACCTGGCGGCCGTAGTACAACATGACCGAGGCAAGGCTGGCGGGTCCGCAGAAGCGGGACTCCTGCTTCACGAAGGGTACCCCTTCTATCCCGGAAGCCTGTGCGCTAGCCGAGAAGAACAGGATGAGAAAAATCAGGAGCTTCACCGGCCTGCGTGATGATGATGTCCTTGCCCAGGAGCTTGAGAATGACGATGATGAGAATGATGATGATCAGGACCGCGATAACGGCTCCCAGCCCGTCTCCGCCGGCGAGCACGCCATCGGACGCCTGGGAAAGGAGGTGGATCTGAGACGGCGTCATCTCCGATAGCTTATCCTGCACCTCATCGGCGGAGAGGCCGTATGCCTGGAGCTTTTCCTGGACGAGTTTGTTCTCCAGGGCGAGCTGGATCTTCTCGATATCCTGCCGGACCGCGGCGCTTCCGTCATCGCCCGGAAGCCCCTTCGACGGGATCATGGCAGCCCATGCGGGGGAAACGAGAAAGCCGATCATATACGCAGCCACAACGAGCGCCAGAGTACGGTTTCTCATCAATGATATCATTTTTTCCTCCTCTTTTGTTTCCCTTACAGATATCCCGCCTCGGTGCCCTGTGTCAATTCGGATTCCTGAATACGGCTTCTCTTCCACACCCTCAGAGAAAGCCGCTCACTTGATCAATCGGATGGTGATCGGATATCGGTAGAGCTCGTTGTTGCTCGCCTTGACCGTAGCGATGACGGTGAGAACGATATCCGCGATCGCGATCGCCGCCGCCACCGGATAAAACAGGATCCCGATGAGCACCGGGGTGAACACGATTGCGATAAAGAGCGCCAGAGCAAAATAGATGGTCATGGATATCTGGAAATTCATGGCCTCTTTTCCCTGGTCATCGACAGTGGGATACTTGTCCTTGGTGAACAGCCATACGATGAACGGGCCCAGGATATTCCCGAAAGGGATACCCAACAGGACGATCAGCGCCGAGAGGTGACTGATGATGGCCCATGTCCTGGCCTTGTCGTCATGCATCTCATGCATCGCTTTCCTCCTTTTGTGTAATAATTTTTTTATAGGGCCTCTTCTCCCGAAGTACAAACTGCTCTCGGGGATGCCGCAGCGTCCCCCGGTACAGAGGGCATCATACACCGGGCTCCGCCGCAAAGAAACCAATGATCAAGAGCTTGACACGAGGGAGGGATTCAGAAAGAATTCAAATCCGGTGGAAAACGATGCATGAGCTGCCCGTGACCCAGAGCATCCTCGACATTGTCCTGAAGCACGCCCGCATGAACGGAGTGCGCAGGGTGCACGCCATCAATATCGCTGTCGGCGAGATGAGCGACCTGCAGGACGAATGGATGCAGAAATACTTTGACTACATCAGCAGAGATACGCCCGCCCAGGGAGCCAGGCTCGTGATCCAGAGGATACCGGTGGTGTTCCGGTGCAACTCGTGCGGCAGAGACTCCGAGGTAAAGATCTCCGAGATAAAGGACTTCGCCTGCCCCGGATGCGGCTGCACCGACTTCGCTCTCATATCGGGCAGGGAATACTATATCAGGGACATGGAGGCAGAGTGATGGGAGACATCCGTCTCATAGAGATCAGGGAAGATATCCTTTCCGACAACAGGGAGCTCGCGTCAGAGCTCAGGGCCAGGCTCGCCAGGCACAAGACCTATCTCCTGAACCTCATGTCCTCGCCCGGCTCTGGCAAGACGAGCCTCATCCTCAGGACTGTCGATCGTCTCAAGGACCGGTTCCGCATCGGGGTGCTGGAGGCGGACATCGACTCGATTGTGGATGCCGAGAGGGTCGCCGCTTCGGGAGTACAGGCGGTGCAGCTCAGGACCGGGGGCTTCTGCCACCTGGACGCCGGGATGGTCGCAGCCGGGCTGGAAGCCTTCGATCTCGACGCGCTCGACCTGGTCATCATCGAGAACGTGGGCAACCTCGTGTGCCCCGCTGAGTTCGACACCGGAGCGATCAGAAACGCCATGATCCTGAGCGTGCCAGAGGGCGACGACAAGCCGCTCAAGTACCCTCTCATGTTCTCGGTCAGCGATGTGCTGCTGGTGAACAAGACCGATTTTCTCAGCCTCTCGGATTTCGATATGCAGAAGCTCAAAGAGCGCGTTTACAAGCTCAACAGCGGCATCGCCGTCATACCCGTGTCCTGCAGAACGGGCGAGGGAATCGATGCATGGGCGCAGTGGCTCTCGTTCGAGGTATCGGGCTTTATCGGGCGATAGGAAAATCCGAAAAGGGGGCATGGGGGTTCGCCGGTCGTTCATTTCCCCAGCCCGGGATATCTCGCATGCAGCGCAGATAAGGCCTGTAGAGACCCGAGGAAGATCTTCCAGGAGCCCGATCGACAGGGACCGCTCCTTCTGAGAAAAGCCTGCGATTGCACTGACAGCGCCGGAGCCCGCCCTATTCCGCCGGTGCGTGCCGGTGTCCGAGAGAGCCCGAGTGTACGGATGAAAAGCCCCTCTCCCCGCACCTGTTCAAGCGAAAATCCGCACTCACCTGCTCTGTGCATATACGACACGCGAGCCGCTGGCAAAGCCCCCGCCGGCATCTCCCCGCAATCCCGGTCATGTTACAGATACGGCTTCACCGCCGCATAAAAGCGCTCCGCGATGATCTGATATCCCCTGTCGTTCGGGTGGATGGGATCGCTCATGAGCTCGCCGCGGCCGAGTATTCCGTCATAGATGTCCGGGATGAGCACTGCGCCGGTCTCCCGGCACACCCGGACGTATTCGCCGGGAAACCCCCGGTCGAACAGCGGGACGTCGATTCCCCCGACTACGACCAGCGCGCCTTTGTCCTGAATCCGCTCGATGATCTTCTTGAGATTGTCAAAGGCCTCGCGCCGTGATCCGCGATTCTTGAGATCGTTCCCCCCCAGCGTGATGAAAACGATACCGGGCGACAGCGACAGAACGTCGCGCTCGAGTCTTTCCAGTGCGTCTCCGGTCATATCTCCGGGTCGGCCGGCATTGAGCACAGGCATGCCGATCAGCCTCGAGAGCTGGGAGGGATAGTCCATGCCGGGGGAAGACCCGGTCCCGAAGGTAAGACTGTCGCCGAAGCAGATGATAGCGCCTTCAGGCGGGTCAGTGTTCCTGATACGAGGCTCCGGCCACAGAATCAGATATGCGGCGATGAGGAGCCCGGCTCCCGCTGTGATGATGACTGCTTTCTTCACGTATTTCCTCCGTCATTTTCAAGTGAAGCCTGCTATGAACGCCGTTTTTCGCTCATGTTCCATGCCTGCCGGGAAGCGTGGGCCGCGGAAGCCCGCCCACAAGAATGCGTTACTTCTCCGGCAGGCATTCGTCCAGCAGCTCGGTGTCCTCGTGGCTGTAGGGCGGGCAGCAGCAGCACAGGACCACCAGGGCTTCTTCACCGGAATTCCGGAGCCGGTGGGGTGTGCCCGGCGGAATGAGGACACTGTCTCCCTGCACAATGACGAAAACATCGCCGCCCAGGGTCATGATGCCCCTGCCCTGCCTCACATGGTAGATCTCCTCGGAGGCATGGTGCCTGTGGAGAGCGGTTTCCGAGCCGGAAAGAACGGTCGCTTCGGCGAGGCTCTGCCGCGCGGAGCCCGCCGGGCCGGGATGAACGAGTTCCCGGATGACGGAGCCGTCCTTGGTGACAAAGGGTGAGATGTTTCCGTAACTGGTTTTGAACATACGCTGCCTCGGAAAACCTTACCATATCCGGGCGCTTCGGGAAAGTTTCGAACAGGATTCCCGTCGGGGAAACACTGCGGCGACGCATGACGCCAGGCGGTACCGCCGCTCAAGGGCCGGGCTACACGCTGAACCGGATGCTCATGATATCGCCGTCTTTGACCAGGTAATTTTTGCCCTCGAGCCTGAAAAGCCCCTTGTCACGCAGGGCCTTCTCGCTGCCGAGCTCCATCAGATCACAATAGGAAAAGCACTCCGCCCTGATGAACCCCCGGGCGAGGTCCGAGTGGATCGCCCCGGCGGCATCCACGGCGGTGCCGCCCTTCATGATGGTCCATGCCTTGACCTCATCCTGGCCCACAGTGAAAAACGTGATATAGCCCAGCACTCTGTAGGCGAGCATGGTGAGCCTGTCCCTGGCCGACGCCTCAATGTTCATGTCTTCCATGAACTCCCGTGCATCCTCCTCGGACAGCCCCGAGAGCTCCATCTCGAACCTGCCGGCGAACTCGACCGCCGGCATGGTTTCTTCGACTGTGGCGAGCAGGCCGCCGTTTTGGCCGAAGCGGTTCTCGTCCGAATTCACGATCACCATCAAAGGCTTTTCCGTGAGGAACCTAAAACCTCTGAGCTGCCTGGTCTCTTCTGGAGAAAGACCGATAGAGCGGATGAGCGCATTGCTGCCGAGCGCGTCGCGCACCTTTACGAGCGCCCTCTTCTCGACTTCCATGTCCGGCGTCGAGGCTCCCCGTCTGATAAAGTGCTCGATCCTTTCGAGCCGGTTCTCCGCCAGGATGAGATCGGAGAGCACGAGCTCTGTGACGATCGTATTCAGATCGGCCAGAGGGTCTGGAGGCCCGGTGACGCTGTCGATCAGCTCGTCGTTGAAGTTCCTCAGCACCAGGGCCAGGGCGTCGGCATTCTTGACCAGGGCGAGCTCGGAGGCGCTGAAGATCTCCTTCCTTTCTTCACCCGATGAAAACCCGACAAAGTCGATGCACTCGATGAACGCATAGGTGGTCTTCTTCGGGTGGTACATATCCCTGAGCCTGTCCACCCGGGGGTCGGCAACCGCGACCACGGCGATGTTGGGTTCGGGTCTGGAGGAAGAGAATGCACTGGTTTGGACATTGGAGCCGGTCAGGGCGTTGAAGACAGTGGTCTTCCCTGATTTTTCAAGCCCTATGAGGCCGATTTTCATGGCGTTTTCCTTTCCTTGTGCGGTATCGGGCGAAGCCGCTTATAGCATTGTTCATCGGAAAACTTCAACACCTCCTTTTTTGAAAAAACAGGAGACGGCCGAGCTTTCCGTCTCATATGAATACTTCTCTTTGCAAAACACACGCTGCTGCGCTATCGTTATGGATGGTACCAGAACACAGACGAGGAGGATGCATGATCACGGCAAAAGATATCATGACCACATCCCTTATCACCCTCTCCCCGGGCATGGAGATTGTCGCCGCCGCCAAGATCCTCATGGACAATCACATCAACGGAGCGCCGGTGGTTGACGAAAAAGGTGACCTGGTGGGCATCCTCAGCCGTGACGATCTCATCACGCAGCAGAAGAAGCTCCCGCTTCCCTCATACTTCGTGGTGCTCGACGCCCTGATTCCGCTGCATTCGAGCAGGCAGGTAGAAAAAGAGCTCGAGAAGATCGCGGCTACGACTGTCGAGCACGCCATGACCCCCGACCCAGTGAGCGTGAGACTGGACACGCCCGTGGAAGACATCGCCACAATCATGGTGGAAAAGAAGATCCACACCATCCCGGTCTTGGATGATGAGGGCTCGCTGGTCGGCATCATCGGCAAGGAGGATATCCTGAGAACCATCCTCCCCGGGCCGGGGGCGGACTAGGAGAAGCCGGCTGCTTCAGGCCGGGACGTTTTCCGGCCGCATACGACGGCATGGGGCGGAGCATGCCGGAACTCCTTCTTTCAGCTTCGAGACGCCGAAGGACTGTCCGGGTATGAGGTCCTTTCACGCCTCCTGGAGCATGGGTTCGGCAACCCGGTGCTCCCCGCAGCGCTCCATGTCATACACCGATCTGAGCGCGTCCTTCATGGCGACAAAGCACGACTGCTGGTACGATACCTTCAGGGCCCGCACCGCCTCCTCGGGCGATTCAAAGAGCGGCACCTGATATTTCTGCCGATAGCTTACGGTCTTATGCACGGCATTGGGAGTGTAGATTGCGGCGGGCTTCCCGTAGTGGCGGCACTTCTTCACCAGCTCGACAATGGCGTCGATCACCATGGGGTGCCAGAGGCTGGGCACCGGCAGAAGCCCATCGACTTCGTCGGAGGAGAGCAGAATGTCGAATATCTCCAGAAAGGTCTGCATGGACAGGGCGGGGCCCAGGTCGATGGGGTTGGCGACATTGAAGATCTGGCCCGTCCTGCTCAGTTTTTCCTGGGTTTCCGGGGAGAGCCGGGCCATCTCGAGGCCCGCCTGCACCAACAGGTCTGCGGTAATGCCGCCGAAGGCGCCCGAGTTAGTGAACACGGCTATCCTCTTTCCTCTCAGCGGAGGCATATGGGTGAACATCTTGGGCATGGCGTGGAGCTCGGAGATGGAGTTCACCCGGATGATGCCGCCCTGAGCGCAGGCGCTCTCGAAAATGCGGTCGTTGTTCGCCATGCCCGCGGTGTGCGACATGGCCGCCCGCGCCCCCTCGCTCGTCCTTCCCACCTTGAACGCAAGGATGGGCTTTGTGACCCTTCGAGCCGCTTCGATGAATTTCCTCCCGTCTTTGATATTCTCCAGATACATGCCAATGACCTCGGTGGAATCGTCCCGGCTGAAATACTCCAGCATATCCGCCTCGTCGATGTCCGACTTGTTGCCGATGCTCACGATCTTGTTGGCCCTGACCACATCCGTGGTGAAGGACTCCAGCACGATCACCACGATTCCGCCGCTCTGGATAATGTACGAGACATTCCCGCTCTCCTGCGCGAATGTGTTGAAATCATCGGCCTGAATGCCATAGAAGCAGCAGAACTGGTTGCGGGTGTTGAGCACGCCCAGACAGTTGGGGCCCATGATCCTCATGCCGCTTTTCCGGGCCGTCTCGTCGATCATGCGCTGCATGGACTTCCCCTCTTCGCCGCTTTCGGAGAACCCCGAGCTCTCGATGATGACGTGTCTGATCCCCTTGTCCGCGCACTGCTGCACGAACTGGGGAACAACCCTGGCCGGAGTGATGATCACCGCCAGGTCCACTGTTTCCGGGATATCGGTCACTGCAGCGTATCCCGGGCACCCGTGCACGGTTTCCGCCTTGCGGTTCACGGCGAACACGGCGCCGTCCCAGGATGAGATCTCGTTCAGGGCCCTGCAGATGGTGGCCCCCAGATTAAAGGGTGAGTTGGACGCCCCTATGACGGCAACAGAACCGGGATTGAAAAATGTCTCCATCGATGCACCTCGTATGTTGTTTTGTCCGGAACGGTGCCAGGAGGGAACGGCACGGCTCTCCGGGCGATCGCTCTATGATGATTTCCTCTTCTCCAGCTCGTTCTGATAGACGGTTTTCAGCATGTCGAGCATGCCTACAATGACCCGGTATATGAACTGCCCGTTCTCGTCCCCCAGCTGCTGGGCATCGTCTTTCATGTGCTCCAGATCCTCTAGCTGCTCTTCCAGCGAGCTGATCTCGCTCTCGAACTGCTCGATGATCTGCTCCTTGGTGAGAAACCGGAAGAAAAAGGCCTTGGTAAGAAAATCGAGCTGATAATCCACAGGGATGGGGGGAGAAACGAGAGACTTGAGAAATTCCTGCCTGCCCTTTTTGGTTATGGAATACACGTGTTTGTTCGGCTTACCTGTCTGGATGACCACTTCCTTGCGCACCAGGTCCGTTGCCTCGAGCTTCCTCAAGGCGGGATAAATCTGGTTGAGGCTCAGGTTGTAGGCCATCATCAGCCTGCCGGTGATATTTTTGATTTTATACCCGCTCTTGGGGCCGGACATGAGAAAACCAAGGATGATCTGATCAGTATCCACTGGTACGTACTCCGTTCTTCTCAGTAATATCAAATAGTTTCAATAATTATATTTTATGATAAAATATCATGCCTTAAAATATCTGTCAATATACCTGTCATACAATTTCTCCGATATGGAAACAGCTGATGCGGCATGCTGCATGCAGGCGGAGGGATAGACAGCAGGGGCAAGAAAATCCGGCGCAGGGAAAGCCTGATCCCTTACCGCTTCGGCCGGTCGAAACAGCAGGACGTCGCGCCGGGCACACGCAGCGCCGGCACGGCTTCTCCCGAAGTGAACCTCTCCTTCTTAAAGCCGCTCCCGGGACCTCCGCCGGGCATAGTAAAGCGACACGTGGCCCAGCGCCCGAAGACAGCTGTTCAGGTCGTCGAATACGGGAACGCCCTTGTCGAGAAAGGCCTGCCGCGCCTCGCGGATCACCTCTTCGATGTCCATCGACTCTCTTCCCTGCTTGAAGTCGGGCATCACGAGCACGAGCGGCTTGCCGGTCTCTGCCGCCACCTCCGAGATCACACCGGCGAGCTCCCGGTACGGCGTTATCTCCTTGGGAGACTCAAGGCCCATACCTGAAGACAGCGACTTGTAGTGGTGCAGCAGCTGGATAAGGATCTGGACGTCGATCCGCGGATCCTGAGCTGCGAGGGTAAAGACCTCCCGGTATGCCCGGGGATCGACAAAGGGGTTCGCCGCATCGATGGGGTTCCGTGCGCTGGAGCCCGGTCTGGGCAGAAACTCCAGGATGGCCTCCGTCATTTCCGGATCGAGCATAGGGAGGCCCAAGCCGTATCGCTCCGCCGCATCGCACGCTTCCACTCCAAGCGCGCCGCCGCCTCCCGCAACGATGATATTCTCGTACACCCGCCCGGGCAATAGAGAGAATGCAAGGCAGGTCTGAGCCAGCTCCCACAGGCCTCCCACCTGCACGGCGCCGGCCTGGCGGATCACCGACTCCCAGATATTCCGGGTTCCGCCCATGGAGGCGGTGTGGCTCTGAACCGCTCTGCCGCCCGCCTCGGTGAGGCCGCCTTTGTTGATGATCACGGGCTTTTTTGCGGCCACATCCTTCAGGACGGATAAGAATTCCCTGCCGTCCTTGACCCCCTCGATATACATGGCGATGACCTTCGTTTCAGGGTCCTCGCCGAAGTACTCGAGAAGCTCCGTCTCTCTGAGATCTGCGCCGTTGCCGAAGCTGATCATCTTGGAAAAGCCTATCCCCATCCACTTACCGATGTGGGCGAAATCGATGGACATGCCGCCGCTCTGCGAGACGAACCCCACCGGTCCGCTCGTGCGGGAGAGGTCGGGTCCCGGCAGGAGGGTAAGGCCGCTCCTCGGGCAGTAAATGCCGAAGCAGTTGGGCCCTACGACCCTGATGCCTTTCGCGGCGATGTCTCGGATCTCCTGCTCGAGACGCATGCCTTCCTCTGTGCCCAGCTCGGAAAACCCCGCGGAGAGGATCTCTGCCCCGGTAACGCCCATCACCCTGCACTCTTCGAGGGCTTTCGGAACATGCTCCGCCGGCACCGCGATAATCGCGAAATCGATCGGCTGCGGAAGCTCGCCCAGGCTCTTATAGATCTTCATCCCGTTGAATTCCCCGCCTTTGGGATTCACGGCGTAGATCTTTCCCTCGAACCCGATGGTCTTGAGCGAGCTCATGATCCCGGTTCCGAAGGTGTAGCCTCTGGCCGAGACACCGATGATCGCCACATTGCGGGGATGGAAGATGCGTTCGAATGCATCCCAAGAAACAGGGTCAGCGGTAATGGATTTCATGGAGCTCTCCTCTGATCGGATTATGGTCCCATTCCAATATCAGCTCATGTTTCCATTTTTTCAGTGTCTCCGTCAATTCCTTTTCATACACAGGGAGAATGGAGCGGATCGTTTACTTATTCATTGTTTATCCTTATAATTACTTAAAAGAGAGGTATACATACCGCCATGCCCAAGGAAAACACCCACCTCTGGTTCGCAAACGAGGTCCTGCAGTCGTGCCCCGACCATCAGCTCGTCCGGGATGTATCCGGACATATCGGCCGGTATTATCTGGGATCGTTCATCCCCGACACGTTCTTCTATGCTTCCACAGAACGCCTCGTCGGCATCTCGGAAACGCTCCACGGCAAGAACGACACCCCTACGAACGAGGCCGTCATCACTGTGCTCGATCATGCGGGCGGGATGCACGACATCGCATTCATCCTCGGATATGTTACCCACTGTGCGCTGGACATCGTATTTCACCCGGTGATCAATGCCATAGCCGGCGACTACTATGACGAGGACCCCGCACAGAGGAGCCGGTCCGTGTACCTGCACCGCTGGATCGAAACCTGCCTCGACGACCGGCTGGGAAACCGCCTGCACATCTACCGCCTCACTCGGCCCGCTCTTGTGAAGGACCTTGCCTATGAGGACTTCATCGTCTCGAGATTTCATGCATCGTCAACGGCGTTGAGGCGGACGCTCTCCCGGCAGCTGTTGTTCAACCGGCTGTTCGCGAGCCGTACGGCGTACGCCGTGATCAAGCTGCTTCACGGCTTGGGCGTACTGCGCTCGAGGGAAGTCCTGTCCCTGTTCTACGGCGATGTGAAAAATGGATGCGAAGGGCTCGGAGATCCGGCCGCGTGTTTCGGCGTGAAAACCGGTGCCGGTTTTCAGCCGCCGGACCCGGACATCCTCTTCAGCCGCGCCCGGGGAAAGGCGCTTGCCATGATGCGCGCCGCGTATGGATTCGCAAAGGGGTCGGTGTCCGAGGAGCAGCTTCTAGAGGCCATCCCGGGAGAAAACCTCGGCACCGGAGAGCTGCCTTCCCGGCCTGGGCGCTCCTGATCCGAGGCAGGACCGATACTCAGGCGGGTCCTCCTCTGCGGCGGAAACGCTCATAATCGAGACCGGGCCAGGGGCAGTCGACATCTTCCATCCTGCACAGCTCGTCGTCATGAAGCCGACTCCTGTCATGGAGGTCGCGGGCCGCCCAGGCCAGCTTGAGGAAGCGCTGGTGGTGATGGTGGAAGCGCTGGTTGGCATATTCCTTTGCCTGCAGGGTGTAGAGGAGAAACGGCCAATCGCTTCCCTCCATGAGCAAAAGCTCTCTGCCCAGCTGGCGGAGAATGCGGTGCCCGCGCTCGTCCCCGGGGCGTGCCTGCTCGAGAATCTCTTCCATCTGTGACGCGCTCGAGTTGATGTAGGGCCAGAGCCAGCCGTGCTCGGGATTGAGCCACACCGTGAAATCCGAATTCAGGCCCCAGGTGCTGGGCTTCATGGTGATGACGGAAAAGTCCCGCCTGTGCCGGTCGATATACTCGCCCAACCCCCGGCACACCACGGTGTCTTTGTCCGCGAGCAGCCTCAGAACCTGCTCGATCCAGGCCACGCCTTCGTGCCACCAGTGCCCGAAGAGCTCGCAGTCGTACGGCGAAGCGATGACGGGCTCCGCCGTGCCGACTCCTGCGCCGCGGGCTATCTCCTCCAGCAGAGTCACGAAATGCTCTGCGTGGGCGCGCACCCGTTCCGCGGCGGCATCCGGATCATACACCTCCTTCTCGGCTCCCCCGGTAACGCGCCGATAGCGGAGCCCCGACTCGGGGTCCTTCACATGGAACTCGAGATAGCAGGGATCCCCTGGATAGCCCTGGTCCGTGGACCAGACCTGCTTGCCCGTTGCCTCGTTCCTGCCGAACACCGACACGCCGGACGGCAGGAGATAGCCGCGGCTCGTGTCCGGAAAGGCCTCCCCGCCGCGGTTCTCCACGAAGGAGGCGCTCTGGATGCCCACGGTTTCCACAAAGAAATAGTCGATTCCCTCTGCCGCGAGCCACTCGTCGATTCCGGCCCGGGCCGGTCGGCCGCAGACGGAGAGAACCGGGCCCCGGTACGCGCATTCGGGCAGCCAGAACCCGCGGGGCTTTCGGCCGAAATAGCGCTCATAGGTCTCTACGCCGGTGCGCACCTGGGAAAACACCGCGCTGTCGTGTTCCAGAAGCGGGAGGAATGCATGGGTGGCGGCTGAGGTCAGCAGATCCACGGCACGCTCTTCCTGCAGCCACTTCAGCGTCCCCAGGATGTCGCGGTGGAAGTCGGTAAGCCAGATCCGGTAGCTGTCTTCGAAGGTCCGAAGCCAGTACCCGGCGACAGCCTTTCTGGCCGGGTCAGACGAGAACCGGTCCATGTCGGTGCGGGCGCGCCGGATCTTGTCTTCCATGTATTCGCAGAAACGGCCCTTCATGTACTCGTCCGCAAGCTGCTCCATGAGCACGGGAACGAGCCCGATCATGATCCCGGGCCGTATCCCGTCGAAATGCAGCGACCGCAGAGACTTGAGCAGCGGGATATATGTCTCGATCATGGCCTCGAAGAGCCACTCCTCCCCTGCAGGCCACGTGCCCGACTTCCGGCAATACGGGATATGGGCGTGAAGCATCAGGGCGAAGACTCCCGGCATCCCTCTCTCCTGTGCACCGATGACTGTATGGATATACTGTATAACCGCCCATCGGGCTCGGGCAAGCATGAAAAGCGCCATGCCCGGATATCCGAGTACCGCTCGTCCGCCGCCGTCTTCCCGTCTAAGCATCTGTTATGACAACGTAAAAGAAAGGCAAAGAGTTTGCTATTCTCACCTGAAGTGTTACAGTGAGGGTGTTCCCGGACCGGGGATGAAGGAGCGTTTCTCATGAGTTTGAAGATTGCACTTGTTGAGTCGGGAACACCTGCCACCCATATCTTCAGCAGAACGTATCTCCCCCGGGTAGGCATCCCCACCATGGGGGCTCTGCTGAAAAAACTCGGGCATGAATGCCACGTCTTTTTCGAGGCGTTATCACCCCTGTCGGTGAAGGACTTACGGCAGTACGACGTCGTAGGCATCGGGGCTCTCACAAGCACCATCTGCTCGGCATACCGCCTCGCTGATGCGCTCAAGGGCAAAGGGCCCGTGGTTGTCATGGGAGGGCCGCACGCCACTTTCATGCCCCGGGAGGCGCTCGAATACTGCGATTATGTCGTTCAGGGAGAGGGAGAAAACATCCTTCAGGAGCTGATCGGTGCCATCGAGAAGGGAGAGCGCCCGGAAAGGATCAACGGGCTTGCCTTTCTCAAGTCCGACGGCACGATGGAGATCACTCCCCCCGGCGAACCCGTAGATTTCGGCTGCCTGCCGTCTCCCGATTTTTCCCTGTGCCCGCAGCTGGCCCCTGAAAAGATACCGCCTATCATCACTACCTCGCGCGGTTGCCCTCATGCATGCACCTTCTGCTCGGTGACAGCCGTATTCGGGCGGCGTTACCGCTTCAAAAGCAACAAGCAGGTCATCAGCGAACTGAGGCCCATTCTTTCCCGCAGTGTGTGTTTCGGCGACGACAACTTCTGTGCTCATCCCAAGCGGACCAAGTCCCTGTTGAGAGACATGATCGATCAGAATGCAGTGCCGCTCAGGTGGTCGGGAGAGATAGCCGTGCAGGCGGCCATGGACGACGAGATGCTCGGCCTCATGAAAAAGACCAGGTGCCGGACGGCCTACGTCGGCATCGAGTCCATCGATTCCGCAGCCCTGAAGCGTATGGGCAAGGCCCACCACGCGGATGCCACCCGCAGCTGCATCGAGAATCTTCACAAGCACGGCATCGGCATCCACGGCATGTTCGTGGTGAGCCCTGATGATACGCTGTCCTCCATTCGCAAAATCGTGGATTTTGCTGTGGAGACCGACATTGATACCATACAGATCTGCGCTATGACTCCTTTCCCGGGCACACAGTGTTTCGAGGAATATGGCGGCAGGCTTCTCCACCGTGACTGGCGATATTACGACGGCATGCACGTGGTTGTGGAGCCGAAGGAATGCTCGGCCTATGAAATGCAGCGCGAGATCATCCGCCAGATGAAAAGGTTTTACAGCATCAGGCGCGTGCTCGGCGCATACCGCCCCCGCCGCGCCTGGCGGATCGCATACCGTGCAGGAGGATACATCCTCATGCGCAAGTGGGCCCGGGAAAACGCCGGGTATGTTGAGCGGCTGAAGGCCGGCTCCTACCCTAAGAGCAAACCGAAAGCCCTGACTCTGCCGGAGGCGATCGGTCATTCGATGTCGCCGACAGCGATATTGACCTCGGACACGGACCTGAACACCTGATCGGGAAGCCTTTCCAGTACGCCGATGATATTCCGGGGAGCCCGGTTGTCGTGCGCTTTTTTCAGCAGGTCCTTCTTCCTCGCCGGAAAGTCTATACCAGTCAGATACTGAAGAACTTCGGTGGGACTGACCATCGGCCTGCCTTCTCCGCCTTTCCGTCACTCTTCAGAAACACTCGCTCCATCGGGAGAGGTCTACGTCAGAATCGTTCCGGGTGCGGCGTCACTCGATGTCGCCGATAGCCCGGTTGACGTCCGCAGGCGAGGTGTACCACCTGTCTGGAAGTCTCCTGAGCACATCGACCAGGCCGCGGGCGGCGCCGCCCGACAAGGCCTTCATCACGAGAGCGTCGCGGTCCACTGGATACTCGATCGCTCCGAGCAGGCGCTGAATCCCGACAGTGTCCGCCGGTGCGCCCGCCGGGTGCAAAACGGACGCAGCTTCCGCTCCCGCAGGCGTCTTTTCTGTGGTCTTTCCTCCGTGCATGCCTATGTGACCTCAGCGACAGCCCGGCTGACATCGACAGTCGAGTTGAACTCCCGGTCCGGGAGGATGCTGATGAGATCGAGGACATCACGGGGGGCCCGGTTTTCACGGGCCCTTCTGATAAGATCGTCTTTCCGCGAGGGGTAGCTTACCCCCTGAAGATAATGTTGCAACTCAGCTGCGCTCACAGCCATTATCCGCTCCTTTATTCCTTTACTCCGACATCCTCTCTTCCGGAGCGGCTCGATGTTCGGGAACAAACAAAACAGGAAACCATCTTTGCAGATGATTTCCTGTCTTCCCGTTATTCTCTCGAGTAATATCCTATTTCATACCCCCGATCGCCTTATTTACGTCCACCGGGGAATTGAAGTCCTGGTCCGGAAGCTTGTTGAGCATGTCTATCACATCACCGGGAGCATTGTTGCTCTGGGCTTTCTTGACCAAATCTTTCTTTCTTGCCGGGTAATCCATGCCGTGCAGAAATTGCTGAATTTCGCCTGTACTTACCATTTTTCACCTCCAGTTTGGTTTTCCAAAAACCACCTCTGCTCGCAACCTGAGAATTTCCAACCAGCACTTGAGCTCTTTTCGCATCAACGTCCCCAACCTGGCTCTCGTTTATTCAGTTATGCCTGCCGCGCGTATGACATCATCGGGTGATGAGTACTCCCGGTCCGGCAGCTGCTTCAGAAGGTCCAATACACCATCGGGGGCATGATTGCCCCGCGCCAGATTCACTATCCGTTCCTTGGTCGCCGGAAAACTGATGTCTTCCATATACCATTGGAGTTCAGCAGTGTTTACAGCCATGCCGTGCTTTCCCCCTGTCATATCGTCGGACGAGGCGGTCCGCATCAACAGCCCTTCATGCGACAGGGCAACTCCGCATGGTCACTCGATCTCATCCATGGCTCTGTTAATATCCACCGGAGAGGTGAAGCTCCTCTCGGGCAGATTGTTGATGATATCGATGACCACGTCAGGAGCATGATTGTCCAGTGCTTTCCGCCTCAGGTCGTTTTTTTTCGCGGGAAACGTCATCCCGTCCAGATATCTTCCCAAATCGACCGGGCTAACCGCCACCTCTTTACCTCTTTGATTTTCTTAATGATATCAATTCGTCAGGGTTGTACTAATTATTAATTATAAGCCCCCAGTAATCATTCTCAATGACTGTTTATCCCCGCCGATCCTCATCTATCCTTCCTTTGCCCCAGGTGAATGCGGCTGCTTTCATTCATCTGCCTTCCGAGAGGAGCTCTCCAGTCTCTCAGGCCCTTTTCCTCCGGAGACACGCAGAAGAGGGATGCGGCGATGCCATCCTCCGCACCGCCCGGCTGTACACAGAAACGTTGAGCCCGCGGGAGTACCTCTTATTCTTCTGTATCAAGAGGCTCTTACAAATCCTCTGCCCGGCTTGTAAGGAAGAGTGGAGAATGAGTTCTGAAGAGGTATTCCAGAGAAGGCTGATGCGTCATGCCCTCCTGAAGGAGGCTGCAACATCGGGCATACACTGGTTTCTCATAGCCATATTTGTCGTTTTCGGCACCATCAGGGTATCCGAGGCCTCGCTCGAATCGGGAGCCGGCGATCCGGTGATCGGCTCGGCGCCTCAGAACGTCGAGGAAGTGCTGGTGGCTGAGCCTGATGACCTGGTCGTAGAACCCTTTGTCGAGAATCTCGAAATTCCCTGGGACCTCGTGTTTCTGCCGGGAGGCAGGGCCTTTGTCACCGAAAGGCCGGGCAGAATCCGCCTCATCTCGGGCGGACGGCTCGCTGAAAAGCCGTATGCCGTTATCGATACCGCATCCATCGGAGAGGGCGGATTGATGGGTCTGGCGGTCCATCCCGACTATCCCGGCCGGCCATATCTCTACATTATGTACACCTACCGGATAGGCACCAGGATATACAACAAGGTGGTACGTCTGAGAGACGACGGCTCCTCCGCGGTCGAGGACATGATCATCGCGGAGAGAATCCCCGGATACAGGGTTCACGACGGCGGGAGGATAGCCTTCGGGCCGGATAACATGCTCTATGTCTGTACAGGTGATGCCGGCCAGGCCACAACGGCACAGAATATCCAAGACTTGAGGGGAAAGATCCTCCGCTATGCTCCTGACGGGTCGATCCCCCGGGACAATCCGTTCCCGGGCTCCCCGGTGTATGCATACGGCCTTCGAAATCCCCAGGGGCTCGCATGGCACCCCCAAACCGGAGATCTCTTCTGCTCGGATCACGGGCCGTCGGGCGAGTTCGGTCTGTTTGGCAACGATTCGATCAACGTCATCGTCAAGGGTGGAAATTACGGATGGCCTCTGGTCCTGGGAGACGTGGACATGGAAGCCTATGAGGACCCTGTCGTGTTCTGGCCGAGGGCAACCCCGCCGGCGGGAATGACGTTCTTCGGGGGCAAGTTGTATACAGCCACGCTCAGGGGAGAATCGCTCATCCGGATCAGCCTCGACAAAGAAGACGATGACTACGAGGTGAGATCCATCGAGCGGCTGTTTGCCACCGACTGGTTCCGCGGCACATATGGAAGGATCAGGCAGGTCACGGCAGGACCTGACGGCAGCCTCTACATTCTGACGAGCAACCGCGACGGCAGGGGGACGCCCAGAAAGGGAGATGACAAGATACTGCGGATCAGATTCCAGAGGTAGCGTTCCGTCGTCCTGTATCACGTCCTGCTCGAAGAGTAATAGCTGAGGCTTTCCTTCTCCCTGCCCCTGACCACCCTCTTCTTCCCGAGGCTGCCGAGAGTGTCCGTCACCACAGTGACCTGGTCCTCGTCGCCGTCATGATCGTAGTAGATGACGACCCAGTCGCGCAGCTTGCGGAGCTGATGCGCCTGAGCGGTGTTCGAATACAGGACCGTGAAGTCCCAGCCCTCTCTCCGTGCGCTCATGACCGGCAGCCAGGGCCGGCCCTCCGGGTTGAACCGCTTCGGGGCGATCTTGCGCAGCTTGTTCTGAGCCGCTTTCTCCCGGTACTCCCGGTCGATCTCCAGCAGCAGTCTCACCGGAGGCCTGTCAGGGCTCTCGGTTTTTCCGGCAGCGGATTCACGCATCCTCTTCCCGGCAGACCTGCTCAGCATACCGGCCAGGACGGCCCTGACCATCTGCACCCGCCGTTCGCCAAAACCCTCGACCTGTTCAAGCCGCCCGTCATGGGCGGCGCTTTCCAGCTCCTCCAGACTCTGTATCCCCAATGTTTCGACCATCCTCCGGGCCAGATCGTCCCCAATCCCCGGCAGCTGCTTGAAGACATCGCCGGGAGATATCTCCCCGAGAAGCTCCTGACGGATTCCTGTTCTGCCGGTCAGGACATATTCGGATATCACCGCTGCAAGGCCCTCTCCGATATCGGGCACATCTCTCAGGCGCTCCTGGTTGCCCTCGAGCACGTATTCGGCAATGGGCGCCTCCGCATCCCTCACTCTCCGGGCGCCCTGGCGGTACGCCCGGATACGGAAGGCGTTGTCACGCCTGATATCGAGGAGATCCGCGATCGCCTCGAGCTCTTGCGCGATCTCGGCATTGGTGGGCTTGTGCCTCTGCATCCCTGAATACTCCCGGGCCCTGTCAGCAGCCGCATGCACCTGCGGATCCGGACAGCTCCCGCATCTCAATACTATTGATAGGGGCCTGAGGGCTGTGATTCAAATCGCTTGCGCCGAAGCAGGGGACAGGGTGGATTTCGTTGACCGGCCCCTTGTTGAGACGCCGGTAAAGAAGAGTATCTTAGACCTTAGGATATACCCCGTTTTCTCTGTCCGAAGGAGAGTCGGCATGAAACTGAATACGAGAGCGGTCAGGATGTCTCATGGATGAATAAGGCATCAATCACTCATGAGAGAGCAGGATTGCACGGGCACGTCTTTCAGGGCGCGCACCTCTCTGAAGGGTGCGGATTTCCCGTTCGGCCGGTGTCCTCGATGAGCGCCGCCCTCAGCCCGCAAGACCTGATCATCCGTGGCCCTACTCAATACGAGATCGAGCCGGGCTGTTTCGCCTGACCGCGGGCAATATTCCACGTCGCAACGGCGAAACCGCCGATTGCTTATCCTGCAATGGACGGAAAGCCTCCGCAGGAGATTCGATGTCATCCATCTGTGGAGGAGAGGTTCTGTATGAGGATCGATGCGCACATGCACATCAATTTCAGAAATATATCCTCACGAAATATCATCGATTATCTCGACAAGCACAAATACGACTGCTGCTGGCTCATGACCCGCGAGGACATCCATCCCGAGAACGGGAATATCGAGAGCCTCTCGATAGAAAATGTCTATGAAACATATCTCCGCTATCCCGAAAGAATCGTCCCCATGTACGCCCCCGACCCCCGGTGCGACGATGCACCTGAAAAGCTTCTCGCATGGTGCAGCAGGGGCGTGAAAGGGTGCGCCGAGCTGAAGACCACCGTGAACGGGCGCTTGGGGAAACTGAAAAAGCTTCTTGACGCAGCGCACCACGTCAAAATGCCGGTGGTGCTCCACATGGAAAACCGGCCTGAAGTGTTGGAAGGCACGAGATCCGACTCTACGCTGGACATCATGCTGCTCAAGCTGATGCAAACCAGCCGGTTCAAGGGCCTGCCGAAGAAAATCATCAATTTGATCTCGGAAGTGTATGAGCCCTTGGCTCAGTGGAAAAAGCGACGGACGGTCTTCCCGGGCTACAAGCTCGATTTTGCGTCTCTGCGGATTGTGCTGAAAGAATACCCGATGATCAAGTTCATCGCCCACGGACCGCTTTTCTGGCGGCACATCTCAACCGACGGGGAAAAGAATACGTGCATCCGGCAGGAAGGTACGATCAAGAAAGAAGGACCGGCCTGTTCCTTCCTCAGGCACTATCCCAACCTCTATGCTGACATATCGGCCCCGAGCGGCTTTTACGCACTGAACAGGGATCATGCATTCTCTCGAAGATTCCTATCGGAATTCAGTCACAAACTGCTCTTCGGAACCGACAATTACCCTATGGGTCATGAGGACCTCCTCAAGTCGCTCAGACTGGGGCCCAAGGCGATGAGGCGCCTCATGGGAACGAATGCTCAGCAGATACTGATGCAGTAGCGGAAATCATTCGTCTGACATTCTGAACTGCTGTACGTCCTTGGAGAGTATGGAGGCATCCGCCCGGAGACTGTCGAGAGTTCCGGCAAGCTCTTCCACCGTGGCGGCGTTGCTCTGGGTGGAGGTGTCTATCTGGCCGATGGCGGAGGACAGCTCCTTGATGTTCTGACTCTGCTCCATACTTGCCGTGGTTATCTCTTCCATCATCTTGAAAAAGAATTCGAAGCGTGACATGAGCTCCTCGAGAGACGAGGCCGTTTTTTTCATGAATTCGTCGCCGATTTTGATACGACCCACGGTCCCGTCGATGAGGGTTCTGATCTCCCGCGCCGCATCGGCCGAGCGCTGGGCAAGGGCCCGGACCTCTCCCGCCACTACTGCAAAGCCTTTCCCGTGCTCGCCCGCCCTGGCTGCCTCCACAGAGGCGTTCAAGGCCAGAAGATTTGTCTGGAAGGCCACCTCGTTGACGGTCACCACAATATCCCCGATCTTTTGCGAATCCTGGAAGATCTCCCTGGTGGCATCCATCAGCTGGGAAAAGATCTCCCTGTTCTTGTCGATGAGACCGGTGATGGCATGGGAGGCCTCTTTCCCTTCTTTCACCACCTGGGTGTTGTTCTGAATTGTCGCATTCATCTCCTCGATGGATGCGGATATCTCTTCAATGGATGCCGACTGCTCCTGGGTCGCCTGAGACAGGCCCTGTGAACCCGAGCTCACCTGCTCGATTGAGTGATGGAGCTGCAGAGAGATGTCCCGTACATGCAGTATGATCTCTTCCAGATTGTTCATGAACTCGTTGAACCAGTGCGCAAGCTGTCCCACCTCGTCGATTCCGCTCACGTCGAGCCGTTTGGTGAGATCGCCCTTACCTTTCGCCATGTCTTTGAGCATGAGCGACATATTGCCTACAGAGCCGGTGATCCCCTTCATGAGCAGATATCCGTTGAGGAAGGTCATGATGACTGTCTGAAGAAGTATGAGAGGGAAGCTCATCTGTATGGCGGAAAGCGCTACGCCCGAGTATATGGAGAGATAGATCGTACCGATCAGATCGCCGATGGGAGGGATTGCAATGAGAAGTATGATTGCGAAAAGCTTCTCGTTGAGGCTGATTCTCAGATACCCTGCACCGTCTGCGAGGATGCCGTTTCTGCTGCATTCCCGGTAAAAGGGCGCAAGGCTGTTCTCAGCCATGAGATAATAGAGCGCCATGCCGGACAATCCGGTCATGCCCAGAATGTTGCCGCCGAATATGAGCAGGTCGAAGGGCAGGTAGCCTTTCAGGTACAGGGGAACCACCACGGAAAGCCATGCGATCCCCGCCCACCTGATGAATATGAGGATCGCCTCCGCAAAGGGGAGGATCGATGCACAGCGCAGGGCATGCTTTACCTCACGTTCGTCGCGCACCCCGTCTTCCATCACCCTGACGGCAGGGCTCACCAGGTAATATTTGACCGACGCTCCGAGGGCCACCGAAACCATGGTCTGCAGGATAACCAGGATGATGCCTTCGAGGAAATGCTCCCTGAATCCTTGAGAGATGGGGAGGAAAAACATGACGACCGTCGGCACCAGAACGAGATACGTGATCCCCTCCTGGAACAGGAACGGGCGCAGGAAAAAACTTTTCGTGTACTCCTTCATGAGCAACCTTCCTTTCCCAATGGGAAAAATTCATCGTATCGGTAATTTCATTATTTCATATTCGTTTCAGATGGTATATCGGCGTCACAGGTCAGGAAATTAAATTGTATACCGGTTGATATTGTAAAGAGTTATAGCCGGTCATGTTCAGAAGGGAACAAATGTCTCCCGGGCAATACCGGTCCGATATGTTTGTGAGATGGCTTCTTCCCCTCTGCGGGCAAATCGGCAAATACAGCGGGGCCGCCGGGTGTACAAGACGGAGGTCACATTCAACAGATTGCCCGGGAGCATGCAGTCCGAAGCAGAGGCCCGCATCCGCGAGATGTTCCGCTCCGAGAGCAGGGGCAATGTCTTGAAGGCATGCGAACACTTCCCGCAGGGATGCCGCAGCACGCAGCTTCAGGCCGCAGCGCGGCTGGAAAAAGACAGGGATGCGTTCTCTTGCCTGCTAGGGTTACTCTGCCGCTCATCGGATACATATCGGGATTGCCAATCCAGGAGAATCGGCATTTTGGACCGTACTGCTGAGGGCTCTCGAGCAGAAGGGCTGCGCTCGGCTGCAGGGGAAACCGATTCGCCCTCATTGGCCTCGCCACATGCATTACGGCAGGCCGTTTCAGAAAACCAGGACGCTGTCGTCGCCTCCGCCCTCCACACTCCCCATGGTTGAAAGGCGGCCGGCCGCCTCCTGGTCGCCGCGGACCTCTGCATCGAGGAACGTAAGCGTCCATGTGAATATGTCGCCCGACGAGGCATCGTCGAACTCGTGCTCTACTCCCGAGAGCGCGACCAGCCTGCGGGTTCCGGAGAGGCGCGATATGCCGTTCTCGGCTTCAGTAATCGGAGCAGTGGTGTCCGCTGTCCCGCTTATCCCGAGAAACGGCAGCGCGATACCGTCGAGCCCCCGCTGGTTGCGTCCGAATGCGGGCAGAACAGGCTGCCCGAAATACGGCACGTAGCCGACTGCGGCCTTGATCCGCTCGTCAAGGGTGATCTGCTCCCAGGACGACCCGAGGTCGAAGTATGATGTCGTCAGACCGGCGCCGCCCAGCAACAGCATGGTTTCGCCTCCCATGCTCGCCCCGAAGCCGCCGATCTGTATCTCGTCGAGGTGATCCGCCCATTGCGGATGTGCGAGAACGAGATCGAGCGCCGCGGATATCGAAAGCGGCCGCAGGGCCTGCATCGCGGTGAAATTTTCCAGGTTGAGCGCCACGGCGATGGCGTCGTCGATCTCTTCGATATTGAGATTGGAAAAGCGGAGATCGCCGTGAAACGGGGCGATGACGACGTAACCGTAGCTCGCGAGAACGGTAACAGCGAAAAAGTAGTCGTTGGAGGAGATCGGGCTGCCCATGTACCCATGGGAAAACACCACAATCGGATAGCGGGCCGAGTCGTCTGCGAATAACGGACCTTCCAATCCGGTCTGCATGTGCGGCAGAACCACGTCGGTCTGCGGCGGATCGAGCGGATAGTCTGGGCGGGGGTTGTCGGATGTTGTGGGGTAGCACACCAGCACAACGAACTCGACCTCCTGTCCGGCAAAGTCGCCGTAGAGATCCGAGTCCTGCGGTGCGGTCACCGTGGCGATCAGCGTATTATCCGGCTCCGCAAGCAGGTCGGTCACATAGCGTGCCGCCCCGTCGTCCGAGGGCAGGCCCTCCCAATAGCTCGTCACGTCCTCGCCGGAGCCCACCCGAGTAAAATCCTGGGCTACATTGCTGCTCGCAACCGCATAGGGGCCCGGCAACGGTAAAGGCTGCACGGCTTCGGTCAGTTCGTCCGCGCCCGGCTGATTGTCGCTGTCGCCGCCGCATGAAGCGGTAAGGGCACAGAGGAAAAGGAAAAGGGGAACGAGCACGAGTCCGGCATGTTTGGATGCGGTCATTACAGATCCCTCCTTTCAACATACTCCGAGTGCAAAGGGATGTATTACCGTGATGGTGGTCGCGAGGCGGATGATTATCGCATCAAAAGCATGATCTCTTAATAATGAATAACTGTTATTACATAAGTATCAATTGGTCCCGGCCCACATACCCAGACCTTCTGATAATGCTCTCAGGCGGAATCGAGAGAAAAGCTCATCGCCTTCCCCTCGATTTCGATCTCTTCGGAATCCATGTGCTCTCGCCCCGACTTCTCTTTTCACAATCATTCCCCAGGGTGTTCCGTTGCATTACAAAATCCGGCGGAAAAATGAGCGTCGAATCAAACGCCGAAAAGACAGCGGAGAAGACGGGAGGAGCATCCGATCAGCAGGGCCGCGCAAAAGCCCGTCCAGGAAAAAACGGGAAACGATGCCGCGGTATTCTCTGCGCGTGCCTGCAGGGAGAGGCGTTCGCGCCGGGATCAGTCGATCCCTGCTCCGGCAATATCTCCGCTAAAAATCCGGCACGCTCCTCTCCACGGGCACTGCTCTCGGCAGAAGGAGAGAGGGGCCCTTGACCGGATGAGGCCATTGAGCTCCCTCGGTTTCATCTTTCTTCCATACGGGACGCCCAGCTCTTCCAGGATCCGCGCGTCCCATTTCCGAACCTGTTCTTCATCTCCGAAAACGCTCGCGCAGCGGGAGCCGTCATAATCCGGGCACGCGCTGCAGAGCTAGTCGGGCCCTTCCCGGAGCTGAACGCATATGTCGGCGTCCCCGGCCATGATTTCCCGTATCCTGCCCGCCGCCCGGGCGAACGTATCTACGCACCCCGGGATATTGTCGGGAAGGAAACGGACGCACAGGATATGGTGAGGCCTGAAGGACTCGAATTCACTGTCCAGCATCGTTCCCCGACTCTTTGTCGCGCAATCACGGCAGCGCAAGCGCCGACACTGCCCCGGCCTCCTGAAGCAGGCCCGGAAACCGGCCCATATGACCCTATCCGTTCTTGCTTATGACGAATCCGCTCGGCTGCAGACCGGTGGCGGAGGGGGTGCCTGCTATCTTGGCCAGATACACCGCACCGAGCCGCTCGATATGGCTGTCCACGTTGTCGAAGTAATTATAGTGGGCCTGCTCCTCGTCAAGGATGGTCTCAAAGATCTTCGAGCTCACGCTGTCGCCGTTCACGGTGCACACCTGGAGAAACCGGTTGTATGCATCGATGGTGTCGTCTTCGAGATGCGCGTCGAAGCTGAACATGGCTTCGACCTTCTGCCCCTTCTGAATCTTTTCGATCGGATCGGCCGTCGGCTCGCCACCCAGCTCCTTGATCCGCTCTGCGAACATCTCGGCATGGCGCATCTCGTCGATGGCGATCAGCTTTATATTTGCCGCCAGCTCTCCGTAATCCATATCGTCGAGGTTGTAGTGCTGGTTCATGTACTGGTAGATCGCCTGCAGCTCCATCGCCCGTGCCGTGTTCAGGACTTCTATGACCTTTTTCTTTTTTTCTCCAGCCGAATTCTTTGCCATGGATATCCCCTTTTCATGGTATTTTTCATTCAGTGATTAATGTACTGCCCGGCCCGGAATATTCAAGTACAGAGGATGATTTATCTTTTGTACCGGGCTCGGATCCTCGCCGGGAACCGGACCGTACCCCCTGAAGCTGCGCCCTGACTCCGGCGTCAGCGTCCTTCCAGGGGCTGCGCAGCGCTCCTGATTCTTCCGGATTGTACCATGTCGAGGAATTCTTCTCCGAGATGCCTGCAGGCGTCGATGACACGCTTCCAGTATTCGATACGGTCGTGATCCTTGCCGCGGAACCGGACGAAATCGTCTCGGTCGGGAATCTTGCGAAGCGGAAGGCGCCTGACGAAATCCGGAGACGGACTGACGAGCACCACCTTTTCCATATGTCTCTTGTCGGGCTTTCTCCACGGGAGAGGCTTGTCGAACCAGCCGGGGGTGATGCGGTTGCGGTAGTGGAGGAAGAGCACGAGCCCCGGGTTGCGATAGGCGAGGTCCAGATGGTAGTCGATGAGCCCGCCGTCGCGGTACATCCCGGGCTTCGCCCCGAGAGGGTCTCTCACCCCTTCCATGACCAGCGGTATGGAGCCCGAGGCGAGAAGAGCGGTCCTCAGGTTTGCCGGGCCCAGAGAAACCCTCTGGAGCGGAAATCCGTCCTCCCCGAAGAATGACGGGAAATCTCGGGCGTCGGAGAACAGGGTGCGGGAGAAGAACATTCGGAGAAATCTTCTGTCCAGCGCATTTGCAGTTGCCGCCAGAAGCAGGGCCGGGGCCAGGACATATCTGTCTTCACGGGCAAAAGGCCCGCGGCATCGTGCGGAAAGCAGGTTCAGACGGAAGAAGGGGTGCTCGAAAACCGCGTGCGCGCCTGCATCGTCCAAAAAGGCATCCATGATGCCCCGGGTTACCCTGGTCACCTCAGACGCATCGGGAGACGGAGAGTAGCGCTGATGGATATAGGCGGTCTCGAAACTGTCGTAGGCCCCTCTTTCTAAGCCCTGCGCCAGGGCGGCGAATCGCCAGCTTCCGATGGACGAGCCTATGAGAAAGACGGGATGAGAAGAAGTGGTGAACCATGAAGAAAACACGGCCCGGTCCAGGCCTCCCAGCACAAGCCACTTGGGCCCGCCGGCCGCGCCGGCGATCACATCCACGGAGTCGGGGCCGAAGCCTCCGTCCCGGATGACCTCCAGGGCCGTCGGTCCTGCAAGAACGGCGAGATCGCCCGTCATAGCCTGCTCGGAAACAGCCGGGAAAATCCCGTACCGGGACGATTGTCCCTATATCTCCAGGGACAAATCGCTGTAAGGCACACCAGCGGTCCGGCGGCTTCACAAGGGAAGTGCCCGGCGATTGCCCGGGACGCCTCTTTGATGGCCGCATGAGTATTATTCCCTGTACACAGGGTCCGTCTATGCCGGTTCTGCACGAAGCAGCTCCAGATTCTTTCCCGCTTCCGGGCTTATCTTGATGAAGCTTCTCAGCATACCGCACGGGTAGTCCACACACTCGGCACAATTTGCCAGCTCATTTTCCATGCAGCATTTGCGGATTTCACACATGGTTTCGCAGTAGAAGAACAACCGCCCCCCCGCCCTGCAGCCGTCGCAAGAGATTTGCTCCGGCTGAATGTCGGTGTGATAGAGGGCCGACCATTCCCTGGCTACCTGTTCTCTTCGGGAGCCGTCATCCGCCTTGGTGGCGATGAATGCCTCGCAGAGAGAACAATCCAGGCCGCAGCATGCAATCATTTCTCTCCCTCCCCCATCTTCTTGTGATCATGCGTCAATCTCATATCGACGTTATCGGGCCTTCAGGGCGGAACCGTCAGGCCCCTGTACCTCCGTCGCCCTTGCGCCATGCGTCGGGAGCCCGGAGTTCGTCCCGTCTGCGCTCGAGGCCGCCTCCTGCAGCCAGCCCATCCCTGCTTTTCGTGCGAATGTCGTCCAGACTCTCGAAGCGGTACCATACGGTATAGGCGGTACTGATCAGAGGCGCAGGAATGATGAACGAGCAGAACAGCCGGTATTCTTTTATCCGGCATATGAGAGAGCCGTCCTCCCCCCGGGAAAGAAACAGGGTGCCGCTGACGATGTATACGCCCTCTCGGGTGTCAAGCTTCGGCCTGTACGAAAGCAGGATGCCGCCTGGCCTCGATGCGTACTCCAGGCCCTCCTCGGGGCATCGGTACAGCTGTTTGCCCGCTGTGTCGTAAACAGAAATCACGATCCGGTCTTCTCCGGACTTCTGGATCTCCACTCTGTCGGCGTCGCCGAGATGCCTTTCGGGGAAGAAATCGGAGAACAGGCAGGGTTCCAGAATATAGCTGAGGCTCCTGAACGCCGGAGGCAGCCACTCGCAGCTGCTGGAGCCCTGATCCCGGTATACGCCGGTGATGCTCTCACCCGCATCTTCACCCGGCTGCCATGTGCCGGGCCAGGTCTGAGGCCTGGAATAATGGTTGCCGGCGCACGACGAAAACAGGCCGATCGACAGGACAACCAGTCCACAGAGCAGAAACCTCCGCAGGAGAAGGGTCATCCTCTTGATTCTGCAACCTCCTCTCGGGGCAATCCGACTCATCATGCCCTTGAGCGCTCCCGAAACTTCATTTCGCCGCATATTTTACCATGTCGGACAGGCATTATCCACAAATCTTTGCAGCAAAGGGATAGGCCAGGAACAGCGCCGCGGCGCGGCAGCTCTCTTCCGGGTATCTCCCGACCGCGGTCTCGTCGGAAAGAACGAACCCGCGGTATCCCCTGCTCAGTGCATCGAGGAGGCAGCATACCTCCGACCTGGTGGGCGCACTGTGTGCGGACATGTGCTCGAGAACCTGTCCGGCGAGGAGTACGGGCGGTTGGATCTCCTTGAGCATATCCGAGAACCGGTGGACCGCGCACGCCATACCCGCATGGCCCATCTCGGCCCCGAGATCGCCCCTGCAGACCCACAGCTCGTCCGCCGACAGGGAGATTCCGGCCGCGTCATCGATGGCGGTTTCCCGCTCCAGCTTTGCGATGAGATATGCGGAATTGCCTATGATGCTGCGGTATCCCGCCATTTCCACACCGTCTTTCACATAGGAAACGGCGTAAAGAACGGCATCGAGGTGAGCGGTCAGCCTCAGGATTTCCAGATCTTTTTCCTGCAGGGACTCGCTGCGGTACGAAGACAGTGGATACGTGATCCCCTTGCGGGAGGAGATTCTCCCCCCTTTCACGACCCGCGCCCGAACCGACCCTGAGGAGACTGATTCCACCGCGAGCACTATCCCGGCGTCGTTCAGCGCGATCTCTCCACCGGACAGCGGCGCCGCATCGAAGAAGTCCGGATGCGGAACCGGCAGGATATCCCGCCCCGCGGCCGCCGCCGCATGCACCAGCTCTATGCTCCCACCCGCATGAAGGTCATGGGGAGGGAAATCGCCCAGCCTCCATTTGCTTCCCTGGAGATCGAGCACCACCGGCGGCCTGGGGTCCAGAGAATCGAGGAACGGGGCAAGCCTCTCCAGCCACCGGAGAAGCTCCTGAACGCCGATATGGGAAGTGTTCAGTCGGAATGCTGTCGCACCGGAAGAGATCATCTTCCTCCACATGTCTTCGGTGCAGCTGCTCGGTCCCAGTGTCGCCACGATCTCGTAATTCACGCCCTCCGCTCCCCAAGCTGAATGATACCAGGATAATCCGCCCAGTCAAGGCCGGGGGTCGTCGGTGTCTGTTCCACGCCGTTCTCAGGCCTCCGCGGCTTCCTCTCCCGGCACCGCTGCGCCCGCCTCCTCCGGAGCCCGGGCCTGGGAATACGTGCGGGATCTCACCTCCTCCTTGATGCGCTGGATGTGGCCGCGGCCGAGCCCCTTGACCTCGCAGCCGAGCTCGAAAAACCGGCGGATCTTCCGGTCATCCAAGATCCCGAAGCAGTCGATGACGGCGACGGGAGCGCCGGTCATCTCCACCACGAGATCGGGATCGAGGCCCAGATATTCGGCGTGCCTCACCGCCAGCACTACGGCATCGGCGCCTTTGAGCGTGCCGCCGAGATCTTTGCTCACCCGCAGATGTCTCAGCCCTTCCTGGTTCCGGAAGAAGCGTGCCCAGCTGGCGCCCACCGAGGGATAGGTATCCTGGGCCTCGAACTCCCACCAGTGCTCCACATAGGGATCGTGGACCCGGATATCCCCGCCCATTTCGGCGATCTTCCGGATCATGAGCTCGGAGCCGCTGTAGCGGGTGTCCCCCACGTCTTCCCGGTATGAGGCGCCGAGCACTGCGACCACGGATGCAGCCACGATCTTGCCCATGTTCCTCAGCGCGTCCCTGATGAGGTGCACAGCATGGAGGGCCCGGGTGTCGTTGACGTCGATCGCCTCAGGCGTGATCACGAAATTCTCGTCCTCATACCCCATGAGGTGCCGGTATGCCCACACACCCAGGCCTCCGTCTTTGGGCAGGCAGTAGCCGCCGATGCCCGGGCCGGGGAAAATCATATTGCTGTGGGTGGGCCTCACCCGGATGGCGTTGATCACCTTGATGAGATCGACGCCGTTCTTTTCACAGAAGTTGCTCCACTCGTCCATAAAGGCCAGGATGGCGGCCCGGAAGCTGTTTTCAACGATTTTGGCGGTCTCGCTTTCGATCGGCCTGTCCAGAACCGTGAGCGGAAACTTCTCCACGTTGAGCACATCGGAGAGAAACCGCTCCACTCGGGCTTTGCTCTCCGGATTGATGCCGCTGCATACGCGCCAGAAGTCCCTGATGGACTTCACGTAATCCTTGCCGGGCATGACCCGTTCATAGCTGTGCGCAAGAAGCGGCTCACTCAAGATGCCGCGCGCGGAGAAGGCCTTCTTCATGGTGGGGTATGCGATGTATTCGGTGGTTCCGGGCGGCACCGTCGTCTCGATGAGCACCAGGCAGTCGGGCCTGACCTTCTCGCCGATGATCCTCATGGATTCCTCCAGAGCGGCGATCTCCGCGCGGCCGCTGCGGCAGTTGCCCAGCTCCTGCTTGAGAAAGTCGCACTGGACGTCCACCACCACAACATCGGCAAGACTCAGGGCATCGTAGGTATATGTCGCCACGAGGTTCTTCCTCTCGAGGACACAGCGCCGGATCAGCGTGTCGACCTCCGGATCCTCGGCCTTCACAGGCGAGACCCCGCTGTTGAACATGGGGATCTTCCAGAAGCTCCGGGTGCTGGGCCGCTGCATGCCGATGACATACTTCATGGCCTTGCCGGTCTTACTGTCCGTGCTGTCGGCGACTACGGCGGCCATGACCGCCCCCACAAAGCCCAGGCCCATGACGACGACGATCTCCCGCCCGAGGCCGCGCTGCTCTTCGACCGAATCCCTGAGCCTCTGGAGTTCCTGCTCGTAATCGGACTCCTGTGGGAGCGGATAGGATGTCCCATCGGGGCTGTACGAATATGCCTGATTCATGGTTCCTCCTCTTTCTGAAGCATTTTATCACAGGATCTTCGCGGAGAGAGACCAACACGGAGTGTCCGCATTCCGGACGAGTCATCCGAAGACCGGGCGAGGCTTGCGCTTCGTTTCTCTCCACACTGCCGTTTTATCAGTATAATACACCAACTGCGGGCGGACTCAAGGATCATGGCAGTACGGGAGAGCCGAGCCGTTTCACGAACCGTATGCCGGTCTCCTCATAGCCGAGGTGTCTGTAGAACCGGTGAGCTTCCGCATAATGCGAGCCGCTTGCAAGGACGGCGATCACCGAGCCCTGCTGTCTGATCCAGTCTTCTATCCTTGCCATGAGGGATCCGCCTATGCCTTTGCCCCGCCATCTCTCTTCGACCACCAGGCCGGTCAGCCTGCCGTATCTTCCCGTCACTTCCAGAGAATACCCGATTTGTGCGCCTACAAGCCCGACGACCTCGCCGGATATTTCGGCAACGAACGTGACGTAATCGGGATGATTGATCAGTGCCTGCAGCCTGCCCCGCATTTCATCGGGCGATGCGGGATATCCCAACTGCCCCAGAAGGCGGGAGACGGCCGGCGCATCGTCGAGCAGGGCCTCCCGGACAACCGGGCCGCTCATTCCCGGTTCCATGATTCCCCTCCCCTGTGTATTCTCGCTTTTCTCACGCCCTCTCGTCCCTCGCCAGCTTGTCTCTCATCTTCTCCAGGAGATCGTAGAGATACTCCATGGTCTCCCTGCAGGGCTGTTTTTTCTTCAGAATCCAGCGCCGGTGCTCGAAGAACAGACGGGCTCTCATTTCGGAAAGAGTCCGGCACTGCATGACATCGGGCACCGGTGTGCAGCGGTTGAACGAGCCGGCGCGGGAGTAGCCGTCAAAGGTGAGCGAAAAGAGCGCGATCTCGTGCCACGGCGCTCCCTTGAGCGGTATGTCTTCTATTCTGAGGTCCGAGTTGGAGATATATTCGGGCAGGAGGCCGCCTTTTGCCTTTTTCTTCGTTCTCCAGAGATATTTTCTTCCGAGCTTCATGGTCTTCCTGGGGGTACCGCACCGCCGGCATGTCTTACCGCGGCGCGTGCAGGGCGCCGGTGCGCCGCGGTCGGTGAATTCAGGCCCGCAAGGGGGATGTCCTCCCGCTTCCCGGGCTCCCTCGGCCGGAACTTGCCGGTGAAATACGCATGGACCATGCCCAGCATCTCGTGGATCACGATCTCGCAGTTGCGGATCTTCTCAGAGCGGGGGAAAAACGACTTGAGGCTCATGTATTCATGATCGATGACAAGATGTCCGACCGGTGCTGCAAGCGGCTGCATGCCCTGCGCCCTGAAAAGCGCCATGGATCTGGGCATGTGATATGCCGAGGTCACCAGGATGAAGTGCCGCCTCCCCACGATGGGCCCGATGAGCCGAGCCTCCTCGGCCGTATCTTTCGACGCGTCCTCCAGGACGATGTCCTCCCGGTCTACTCCCAGATCGCAGGCCAGCTCGGCCATGAGGGATGCGCCTGCCTTCGGGTCGAAGAAACTCCCTCCGGACACGAGCAGCCTGGAGCCGGGAAGATTCCGGTGGATTCGAATTCCCTCGACGAGACGCACCTGGGTTTCCTGAAGGAGCTGGCTGGTGACGGGCAGATTTCCATCCGAGACATGTCCGCCCGCCAGAACGACCACCCACCGGATGCCCTCTTTTCGCGCCGCCTCGATATCGAGGGGCGGATACCGGCGCTCGAGGCCTGCGAGCGCCGCATCGAAGAGGACTCCATATCCCATTGCCACCAGCATGAGAACTCCGGCCGTGAGCACAACCCGCGCGGCGCGCTTTCGCCCGCTGAACCAGAGCAGAACGAGCCCGATCGCCAGAATGCCGGCCGTAAGGGTCAGCGGCATGAAGAATCCGCTTATGATTTTCTTGAGCACAAACATGGGCTTTATCTCAAAACATCATTTCAGCCCGGCCTGAACGCTGCGTTGGCCAAGTGGTTCAGTCGCTCTGCGACCGTACCGCAGAGACAGCATCCCTCTGTTCGAGCACGGTATCCACGATCCTGTTGATGCCGATAACGCCGACGATGAAGATCCCTCCCACCGCAAGCTCGACGCCCATCCAGACATACGGCTCCGGATTCGGCGCACGGGATGCAATGGATGCCGCCAGGAAAAACAGAAAGGCGTAGGTGTTGAACACATATGGGATCACATCCTTGAGCAGAACGATGGAATACACGAATATTCCGACAAAAATCAGCTTGGACGTCTCTGCGCCGAGATACGTATCGAACGCCTGATCGAATTCTCCGAGAAGCACGATGCATGCGATCCCGGCGAGGCCGCCTATCAGGATTCTGGGAGCCGTCCCCGGGTCTTCGTGCGCCATGAAAAAACTGACCATGACCATGAACGCCGGCCAGGCGGGCAGCTTGAGACGGGCCAGAATGATCTCGAAGACGATAATGAACGCGACGAGCAGAAATCCGAAGAGAATGTTTCTCCTGGCAAGAACCTTACGCATGAACTCCTCCTGAGGCCGATGGCAAACCGCCGGACATCCATCGGAAAAGAAGATTTCGAAGGGCCGGGCGGCCGACACCGGTCACGTCCGCTCTCGAAGGGCTGCGAGAAGCTGTGTCCTGTCGAAATACACCTCGTTGCGGGTGATCCTCCCCTGTGTGATCTCGACAATATCCAGCCCGTGCTCCACCACTTCGCGTACCCCCACCGGTATACGCGCCTTCCATTTCAGGGTGAAGCCTTTCTCCGTCAGGAACAGCTCCTTACGGGTCCATTCCCAGTCGGGATTGTGTGCCAGCAGCTTCACGATATAGGGCCGGATGCTCTCATGGCCCCTCAAGCCGTCCGGCACCGACGGGTCGGAGTAATACGCGTCCGACGCATAAAACTCCATGAGCCTGTCCGGAGCGTTTCCCGTCCAGGCGGCCAGCCATGTATCGCAGAAACCGATCGCCTCATCCCATGTCATTGCACACCCCCTGTATTCATCATGGGCGGATCCTCACTCCTCCGCCGGCATCACGAAGATCCCGCCTCGGAGATGGGCCGCTTTCCCTCCGGTGTTCCGTCGGTCGAGCCCCTTCTCATTTTCCATCTATACACCGAGAGCAGGTATGCCGCAAGGAGGGTTGCAAACTGGACGACGCCCCAGATCTGCAGGAAGGCGAGGTCCGCGGCGAATTCAGCCGGAAGCGGTGCTTCGAGGGGAGCTGCCGCAGACAGCACGGGCAGCCGGTTGACCCTCGGCCCCAGGAAAAAGGTGCCGAAGAGAATGCCGTAGAGGGTGATCGCCCATTTGACAGCCACCCAGCCGTGCCTGAACCAGCCCCAGTGAGTAGCGAGACCGTAGACCGCCCCGCTTATGAGCATGCCGTTTGCGGCAGGGATGATGACACAATCGTCGATCGCCTTGAGCGCGATCAGGATGCCGTGCAGGTCTGTCCGGGAGGCACCGGGGATCACCGCGACGAAGAAGAACACGAGAATCATCGCCGATGCGAGCCACGCCGATGCCAGGATGATATGGACGAACTTCAGCAGCCTCATCAGGCTGGGGGACAGCTTCATGAGCACATCCTCATGTCGTAAGATTATGCCTTGTTTCTCATGATCGACCCGACAATGGCGCCCAGCAGAGTGAACTCGATGACGCCGAAGAAAGACCACGCAGCGGCAAGGGCAAAGGGCAGCGGGTAGATTACGTACTGGTTCAGATCGACCAGGACCGCTGCGGCGAGCCCGAACAGAAGGCCGAAGAAGGCTCCCGTCCTGACGTTCTTCTCTCTGGAGAACAGCACATAGATGCCGGTGAACAGAAAGGAGACCGCGAGGGTTCCTGCAAGCGATATCCAGATCTTTGACGAGAAATCGGCGCACCTGAGCGGCTCCATCTGCCGATTTGCAGAGCCCAGAACGACCAGGTGCACCAGGCCGTTATAGAGAACCGAGAAGATAAACGCGGCCGAACCTGCAATGAACAGCCCCGCTGTTTTCCCGGACCGCCTCCTCGCCGGCTGAAGCATATTATCCCGCCTCCGCGATCCTGACCGCGGTCCGAGCGACCGCGACCGCGCCGGCGCCCGTGATGATGACGGCCCCCTCGCGGGCGAAACCGCCTTCGGTGTAGAACAGGTCAGCCAGGCTCCCTTCGCGCATGGTCTTTTTCAGAATGATGTCGAGGGGGTCCCCCTCTCGAATATCCAGGCGGGCGATCCTCATCCCGAGCCTCGTGATCCTCTCGACGATTTCGGGCGTATACCTGATCTCCATGGCCGATCGGATCTCGGGCCTGATCCTTCTCACCTCCAGGAGGATCAGGGCCGTATAGAACGAGGCCCCCCACGCGGGGTAAGCCGGGGCCGTGATCCTGCCGGCCACCGCGGTGAGCCTGCCCGGGATGTCCGCCACATCGTCGGGCGTCTTCGCGTCGCGCAGCGCCATGACCAGGTTGCTCCGGATCTCCGGCAGAAGAGTGTGCATCTTCCCGGACGCAGCCAGGAGCGAAACGGCCTCCACCATCTGTCCCATGACATAGTACCGGTCGTTTTCCACACGCGCCTCCCGGCTCGAAGCTCACGGCATCACGAGCCCTCAGAGTGTCCGCCGCACTCTGAACACAGGGAATAGACGGTGTGAAAGAGGTCGGGCTCCAGATGATACCGCTGTCCCTGGTCTGTCATGATCGTCACAGAAGGCGAAGAACACCGGCCGCGAGCGGTGGTATCCGCGGGCGAACTTCTCGAGCGCGGCCCTGGTTTTCATCCCCGTACGCCCTCCTGTGAGCCTTGCAGACTGCCCGCAACCCGCTGTCACGAAAGGCCGTGGAAGCGTATCAGATTCCCGGCTCTTCCGGGAGCATGGCGCACATGTCCCGTGCTGCCCACCAGTTCGGTGCGCTCCATTTCCTCAAGCGCCCCGGCGTCTGCATCGATATGTGCGAGCGCACGGCGGCCGTCCGAGAGCCTCCCGATCACCGTGCCGAGCGTCGGGCTGCCGTCTCTACCGTGCCGTATCACGTATGCCTCGACCTTCATATCGCCTTCCGCCTCCTCCACCGGCTCAGGCAGCGCCTCTTTGTCGATGGCCGCCTGGACGGACGAGTCGTCCTGGCCTGTCCACGGCCTTTCCGGAGGCTCGCCGCCGTAGATGCCTACGGAGTGTTTGGTGATGTACCACCCATTCGCCGTGACCATGGCCTTTTCCGACCGGCTTTCCCGGATGCGCTCGGCCGCGGAGGCAATGCCGTGCAGAGAGTAGTTGTTCCCAGGGCCGCCGAAAAACGCGAGCCCGCCGGTGACGGTCAGGTCCCGCGGGTCGTCCGGCGGGATGCCGATCTCTTTCATGGCGATCTGCACCGCTGACGGAAAGCAGCTGTAGATGTCGAAGAAGTCGATATCGCCCAGATCCAGCCCCGCCTGTTCGAGGGCGAGCCGGGAAGCGTTTCTGATCGCGGGTGACGCGTCGAGACGGGGCCGCCTGGACACGTTCCAGACATCGCAGAGATCCGCTCCTCCGAGGGGGTAGACCCACGCGCCCGGGTCGATCCCGAGCCGACGGGCGGTTTCCTCCGTGGTCATGAGCACCGCGGCCGCCTGGTCCACATTGATATTCGCGTTCATGTACTTGGTATAGGGGTAATTGATATAGCGGTTTTCGGGGGTGACCTCGGTGATCTCCCGGGCGCTGAGCGCCTTCCTGACCCAGGCATGGGGGTTTTCCGACGCAGCCCGGGAGAAGCGCTCCCAGAGCCTTCCCAGGTATTCCCGGTGCCCGGATACGCCTCTGCCGGACGATGCTCTCAGGGCGGTCTCGAAGAGTGGATACATGACGGCCGGGAAAAAGAGGTCGTAGTCGGCCTCGAGCTGGCTCACCCCGGGGCGGTTATCGCCGTCGATGCGCTCGGGGGAAGAGCTTTCGGGCCAGTCGAGAGCGATCCTGCCGGCCAGGGCGCGTTTGACGGAACAGATGGCCTCGGCGCCGGTGATGAGCACGGCACGGACCTCTCCTGAAGCCAGCTCACGGCAGGCCCTGTTCACGAGCAGCTGGGGCGTGTTGCCGCCGATGGGGGTGTAGAATTTCCCTTTCGGCCGGATGCCCAGCGCCTCACTGAGCATGCCCGGCGCATCGCGGTAGGGCCACTGGAACAGGTTCACCACATGGAGCGCATCGATGTGGTCGCCTATCCTCTCGGGGCTGGCATCTTCGAGGGCGGCCCTGCACACGCGGACCATGAGCCCCATGGGATCGAGCGGCCGCTCGACGTCCTTGGGCTGGGTGTATTGGGCAACACCGGCGAGAATGGGGGTATAATGCGCTGTCATTGACTCGAAACTATAGAATTTTCCGGCCGCTGTGTCAAACAGACTGTGCAGCCGGCTTCCCCCCGTCCTTGAGCAGCCGCTCCGGCACGATATCCCGCGCGAACACCTCTTCCTGGGTCTCTGCCCGCTTGATGATCTCGGCCTGATCCCCGGTCACCAGGACGGTGGCCGGTCTGGGCATGGCGTTGAAGTTCGAGGCGGAGACCTCCTGGTAGGCGCCTGTCTCCAGGACGGCGAAGATGTCGCCCGCCTTCACGTCCGGGATGCGCACCTCCGGGATCATCCGGTCCGCATAGCACGACCTGCCCACGATGTCGGCGAGCTTGCAGGGCTTCTCGTCGGCCCGGTTTGCAACGATGAAGGGGTGGAGGTTGTTCTCGAACACGCCCCCCGCCATGAAGAAGTAGGTGGTGTCCAGCAGAACCCAGTTCCATGCGATAGGCCGCGTCTGATACTTGGTCTTGAGCACCCTGCTCAGGTGGATGCCGGTATTGCCGTACATGCTCCGCCCCGGCTCGATCTGAAGCCGTACGCCTCTTTCGTTGAGCCCGCAGCGCGACATCTCGCGTTTGAGGGTGGCCGTGATCCTCTCCGCATACTCCTCGATGGAGGGAATCCGGGCCTTTTTGCCCTTTCTGCCCAGGATGAGGCCCATGAGCCGGGATATGATCTCGTATCTCCTCTTCTCGCCCAGTGCCTTCAGGGCGTACATTCCGGCGAACAGGCCCGCGAAAAGCAGGTTGTCGGCTGTGGAGCCGATGATTTTCCCGAAGGGGTCCCGGGGCGAGGGTATGCCGCCGCCGATATCGATCTCCGAAGGCTCCCATCCTCCCCACTGGGTTTTCAGCTCTGTGATCAGCTCCACATAGCGCCGGATGAGCTCCTCCCAGACCGTGAGGCTGTAGTGATGGCGGCCCAGGTGGATGTGGACGCCCACCAGGTCGATGTGCTCCGATGCCAGGGCCTTTCTGCCCATGGAGACGACGTGCTCGGTGGGGATGCCGTTTTTGTACACCTGAAATCCGATGTCGATGGGCACGAGCTCGTTCGCGAAGCCCGTAGGCTGCCAGAGGTTCGGGAAGTCGGGCCTGAGCCTCAGGCGGATGCTCGCCTTCCCGCCCGCATCGCGGGCCGCGTGCTCGATGAGCTCGAGCTCGTCGATATCGTCCACAGTGATCCTGACCCCGGCTCTGATGCAGTTCGTCAAGTGCTCCCTGCTCTTGCCCCCGCCGTTGACCGAGACGAGCCGGGGGTCGATCCCGGATTGAAGCGCGGAATGGAGCTCTCCGGCCGAATACACATCACACCCCGCACCCTCCTGCGTAAGGATCCGGCGCAGCGCCAGGAGCCAGTTGGCCTTGATGGCGGGCAGGATGTTCACCTCCCCTTCCCTCCATCGATCTGAAAAGGCCTTGAGGTATCTTCTCATGTTGCGCCTCAGCTGGTCCTCGGAGATCACGAAGACCGGTGTACCGAACCGTTCGGCCAGGCCGACCGTATCGCAATCCTCGATGAACAGACGGCCGCCGCGGACCGAGAGACATTCGTCGATCGCCCTTACGCTCTTATCCATAGCAATCCTCCTTTACCGGGTAGTTACCCGCATTGCCGGACATGCACCGCATACCAGTGAGATTTTGTAATATTAACATATTATCTGAACTTATCAATAGTCGTGGGCGATATTTTATCAATACATTTCAACTGATTATGCAAATGCATTCCGTGGAAGAGAATGCGTATATTCGCGTATTTATGAAAAACGATCTTCATTTCGGGCTCTAAATGGTATATGAATGGGTCTTGCATCTCGTTTGCATACAGTGGAGGCTTCTGCCGGACATCATGTTTCTGAAAGATATCATGACCCGCTCTTTCGCGAAGTTGAAGCAGGGAGACGACCTGCGGACAGTCGCCCGCCTGTTCCGGGAGACGCGCCTGGAGGCCCTGCCCGTGGTCGATGAAGACGGCGGGCTCATCGGCATCATGACCAAGGCCAACCTCTTCGATGCCCTGGCCAGGGGCGGGATGCCTGACATGCCGATACACGGCCTCTTCACCACGGATATCCTCATGCTCAATGAGAACCTGCCTTATGAAGAGGTGAAGGAGATCGTGCGAACGAGCAGGGCGGGCAACGCGATTGTGGTGGACGACCGCCGGGAAGTCACGGGGGTGTTCACCAAGGCGGGCCTGATCATGGCCATGCTCAAGCGGGAAACCCAGCTCAACAGCGAGCTCAACGCGATCCTCCAGACCATGTACAACGGCCTCATGGTTCTCGACGGAAACTGCACGGTCGTCGAGATCAACCGGGCCGCGGAAAAGATCCTCTCCACCACCCAGGCAATGGCGAAAGGCAGACCGGCGGACTCCCTCCTGCCCGGGCTAAAGCTCGACGACGTTCTTCTGGGCGGCCGCTCGTCGGTGGGGTATCTCTACTCCGACCAGGACATGAGTCTCCTGTGCAATATCACCCCTATCACCCGGGAGGAGAGCATCACGGGTGCAATCATCGTGTTTCAGGACATGACCGACCTGATGCGCGTCGTCACCGAGCTCGAGAGCGTCACCAAGCTCTATCGAACCCTTCAGTCGGTCATGGACCTCGCATACGACGGGATCATCGTGGTGGACGAGCAGGGCTGCATTTCCATGGCAAACCAGGCAGCCGAGCGATTCCTGAGGAGCGATGAAAGCCGTCTCGTTGGCAGACCGGTGGACGATGTCATCGAGAACTCCCGGATCATGAAGGTCATCAGAACCGGCGTGCCGGAGATGAATCGGCTGCAGTTCATCAGAGGAACCCCGTATGTGGTCTCCTCTCTCCCCATCATCCGCAAAGGCCAGGTTGTAGGAGCGGTGGGGAAGATCCTGTTCAGAAATCTCGACGAGATCAAAGAGCTTGCCCGCAAGCTCACACACGTGGACCCCGAGCTCTCCGGCGCCGTCCGCCCCGAACAGGATGAGGCGGAAACCGGCGGGGGATTCGACCAGATCGTCACCGCGGACCCGGCCTTCCGGCAGATCATCGACGAAGCCGAGATCGTCTCGCGGGGCACCTCGAACATTCTCATCACCGGCGAGAGCGGAACGGGCAAGGAGCTTATCGCACAGGCCATTCACCACAGCAGTGGCTACCGAACGGGCCCGCTCGTCAAGGTGAACTGCGCCGCTATCCCCGACAGCCTCATGGAATCAGAGTTTTTCGGCTACGCACCGGGCGCCTTCACCGGAGCGCACCGCTCGGGCAAGAAAGGCAAGCTCGCCATGTCCGACGGCGGCACGCTCTTTCTGGACGAGATCGGAGACATGCCTCTGTCTCTGCAGAGCAAACTCCTGCGGGTGATCCAGGACAAGTGCTTCGAGCCCATCGGCTCCAATACGCTGCAGAGGATCGACGCGCGGTTCATCGCAGCCACCAACCAGGATCTCGAAGAGCTGGTCGCTCAGGGAAAGTTCAGGCCCGACCTCTATTACCGCCTCAATGTCATCCATCTGCACATTCCGCCCCTGAGAGAGCGGTGCCAGGACATCGACCTGCTGGTGCAGTATTTCCTGGAAAAATACAACCGCGTCTTCGGCACCCGGGTCAGGAACATTTCCGAAGAGGTGCGGGAGATCTTCTTTCATCACGACTGGCCCGGCAATGTCCGCGAGCTGGAGAACGTGATCGAACGCGGCATCAATTTCGCCCGGAGCCCGGTCATCGAAAAGCACGACCTGCCCCATTATCTGCGCGACCAGGAGCGCCCGGCCTCCCGCAGAAGCGCGGATCCTCCGGAAAAGCAGCTCCTCAGGCCGAGCCGTGAGAACCACGACAGAGTGGTCGTGCTCAAGGCCCTCGAGCAGGCCCGCGGGAACAAGACCGAGGCGGCCAGGCTCCTGGGAATCAGCCGGTCCTGGCTCTATGAAAAGATGAAGATCATGGGCATCTCGACCGGGAAGTATTCCTTCTAGCCGCCGGCCCTATTATTTATACGGCATCTGTCCATGGCATGGATTTCTGAAAGGCCGAGCCCTTCGATTCGGCTTCACGTCGCACTGTCGAAGGGATAGTGGAGATAACCGGGAGGTCATTGAATGGAACCGGCAGCAGTCAGCGAAAGAGACAGGAAGATGGCACAGCGGTGCGTCGAGTGTCCGGTATGCCGCCGGGCAAGGGCCGAGCAGAAAGGCCTTGCCTTCTGGCTCGTCAAGTCCATTGAAGACGGCCTCTGCCCGTTCTGCAGGGCATACGAGCGCGTCTATGGCAGGAAGGCGCACGAGCCCGGCTCTTAACAAAGCGCCCTTATGTCATCAATACTTCTTCGTCTTCTCTACGCAAGGCCTGGAAAGGCTGGCCCGGTTCGCCGTGGGCTTGCCGGGAAAGGTTCAAGGTTTGCCGTTGAAAATCCATACCATTGACTGTCCGCTCATGCTCATGGTCGGGCCATCAGATCCGATCACCCGGGAAGCGGTCGCCGGTTTCCGGTGCCGCTGAAGGGGGTGTGGGCAAATATCCCCTCCTCGTTCCTGACGTCGTCTTTCCCTCGGACCTTCTTGTCAACCGGTTGTCAACCTGATCAAACATTATTTGTCAACCACATGCCTGATCATCTGCGCTATGACCTCGTTCTCATTCACGGGTCTTATGACTGTCCCAGGATTTTCCCTGGGAAAGACGCGGAATATCTCATCGGCGAACCCCTGCCCTATGGTCTTTACCTTTCTGAAATCCAGAATGATTTCCCGAAATTTGTTCAGTCCGAACACGAGCCTCTTGGCCTCTGACCGCGATACGAGCTCGTCTATCGTCAGGTTGACGCGCACCCTGGTTTTCTCGAACCGGAAATCGAACATTTCCGGTGAGTACTCCCTGAAAATAGAGGAAAGATCACGTCTTGAGCGCCTTGAAATGGAGAAGAATATCTCTGTCCCTTTTATGAAACGCTTTTCATCGACAACGACGTCTCCCTGGACATTGTCAAATTCGATCTTTATGCGGTGTGACCTGATGGACATCCGGTCGCCGGCCTTGGACGTGAAAAAAATTCCCTCGCCGGAATGCCGCTCCTCCATGGTCGTGGTTTTTCCTTTCAGGAGTTGTCCGAGCGCATCATTTTCATCCTTCAGGCCGAATTTCGTGCAGATGGAATGAAAGATGCCGATGCCGAAGTCCCGGACAGTGAAGCTGCATTCGTACTGATCGAGCTCAAAACGGACAATGCAGGACTCTGACATCGAATGGTCAATTGCATTGTTGAGCATCTCGGTGAATGCGTGCCTGATGATTGCATAAGCGGCGCTGCTTACATTGTTTCCGAGATTGAGCAGAGTTGATATCCTGCTGAAAGTCTCATGCTCCTCAAGGCCGCTCAATGTATATTTTCTTTGGATGATCTGTGATCGCGCCCCTCTGCCCGCTGTACCGGCCGGCCTGTACCGTGCGCCCCTGGTAACGCCTTCCTTTGTGATCTTTCCTTCGATCAGCAGTGCCTTGATATGTTTGTTGGCCGCCTGCCGGGAGATTCCAAAATATCCGGCGACATCCTGCCCGTTTACAGGCTTGTTCATCTTGATAAAATCAAGCACTTCTTCTCTTGATATCATATGCATATAGTATCTATCGTCAACCTATTGTCAACTCATTATTCTTTTTATTGTCAACCTTATCGTCAGAGAGGATCGACCACTTCAAGAAGGCGGCGGGTCTGCGTTTGATGCAAGCCATGGCCTTGTGCTTTCTTGAGATGCGGCTTGGGTATCACGGAGCAGATGTTGACAGCCGCTGACTGAATGAAGTATGAATTAATCAGTTTAGAATCCTTCATATCTGGAGAGCACGGGAATGAAGAACAGCCGCTAACGGAACCTGTCCCCAAGCCACGAACATCCTTTTTTTGGAAAAGCCGAGGCTTTTTTAAAAAAGAAACCGTCCGTTCCGGCCCGGGGGATCGAGCCCAGCGGCTGTCGAGAACCATTCGAGCATTCATCGCACCTGTTCACGGGCCGCTGCACTCTCATCTCTTTTCCGGACCGGCCCGAGCATGTATGAAAGGTGCTTACGAATGGCCCATCAGACTTTCTTGCGTTTCGACAATGTCGATTTTACCTACGACTCCATGACAGGCGAGTTGCTGAGCGGCGTGACCCTCCATTTTTCCTGTGGCTGGACCGGAATTGTCGGTCCCAACGGCGCCGGCAAGACCACCCTTCTCTTCCTTGCGTGCGGAAAACTTCAGCCCGACCACGGCTTCGTCAGCATTCCGGAGCTGGTCCGCTACTGCCCGCAGCGCACGGACGACCCGCCCGAAGGGGTCGAAGAGCTCATGGCAGCCCAGGACCGTGACTCGCTCATTTTGAAGTCCGATCTCGATCTGAAAGACGGCGATCTCCACCGCTGGGAGAGCCTGAGCTTCGGTGAGCGCAAAAGGTTTCAGATCGCTTCCGCCCTGTTTCACAATCCCGATCTGCTTGCCCTGGACGAGCCCACCAACCACCTGGATGCAGCCACGAAAAACCTGCTGTACCGCGCCCTGAAGAGGTACAGGGGGATCGGGCTGCTCGTGAGCCACGACCGCGAGCTTCTGGACAATCTCTGCAGGGAGTGTGTGTTCATCGAGCCCCCCACCGCGATCCTGCGGCCCGGCAATTATTCGGCCGGGGCGGAGCAGGCACGGCTGGAAAAGGAATCAGCGGCGAGCCGGCTCGACGCCGCCCGCTTCAGGCTGGACAAGCTCGAGCGCGAACACGCCAGACGCAAGCACAATGCATCGAAATCCGCCGGGATGAACCCCAAACGCCGTCTCTCGCCCAAAGATCACGATGCCCGTGCCAAGGTTGACGGCGCCAGGTTGTCCGGGAGGGATGCAGTCCAGGGGAAATTGCAGAAACAGCTTGAAGGCCGTCTTGACAAAGCCCGGAAGGAGCTCGGCGCCATCCCTGTCAAAAAGGAGTATCCCACGGGAATCGTGGTCACGGGCAGCGTATGTCCAAAGGCCCATGTATTGAATCTCCCGGCAGGAGAGCTGCCGCTGGGCGAGCACCGGCGGCTGATCTATCCGGGCCTGAACATATCGTCCCGGGACCGGATCGCCCTGACAGGCCCCAACGGATGCGGAAAAACTACACTGATCACTTCGATTCTGCCTTCCCTTTCCCTGCCAACCGACCGCGTGACCTATCTGCCCCAGGAGCTGCGGATCGACGAATCCCTGCGGCTGATGGACGAACTGCACCGCCTGCCCGGCGAGAAGCTGGGATGGGTGATGAATATCGTGAGCCGTCTGGGCTCCAGACCGGAGCCGCTTCTGGAAAGCCGGCTTCCCAGCCCGGGAGAGACGAGGAAAATCATGCTCGCACTGGGCCTGCTCAAGGAGCCCTGGCTGGTGATCATGGATGAGCCGACCAACCATCTCGACTTGGTCTCCATCGAGTGCCTGGAGAGCGCCCTGGCCGACTGCCGTTCCGCCCTGCTGCTGATCAGCCACGACCGGAGGTTCCTGCAAGTCCTGACAAAGACCAGCTGGGAGATATCGCGGCAACCGGGCGGCGACTGCGTTCTGGATATCTCTCCCAAGGGGTCAACCTAGGGGTCAGGTCTTGACATGTGACATTTCCCTGATCCCTGGATGTGCTAAATGTGTTTACCTGATCCCAAATGTCACATGTCAAGACCTGACCCCTAAATGTGACCCCTAAATCGAGTTGGTATGCCCGCGGTTTACCATGTAACCTGCCTGTGATATGGTTTGATATGCAGGCACTCAAGCACAGGGAATCATCTCCGGGGACTTTTCACATACGCTAAGGTCGATTGAGGGGGCATAATGGATCTGCAGATCGTTCAGACAATGGTGGCCGAGGCCCAGAGCCTCGCCGGCACGGACCTGATCGCCATCGGAACATTGGCGATCCTGGAGGGAATCCTTTCGGTCGACAACTCGCTCGTGCTGGCGATCCTGGTCCGAACGCTGCCCAAGGAGCAGCAGAGAAAGGCCCTGACCTACGGCATCGCGGGCGCCTTCCTGTTCAGGCTCATCGCCCTGATCTTCGCCGCCTACCTCATCAAATTCCTTATCTTCAAGATCATTGGCGGCCTCTATCTGGTGTACCTTGCCATGAAGCACATGTTCTTCTTCTTCCAGGAGAACGCCCACCAGACGAGGCCTAAAGTGGCAAAGAGCTTCTGGGGAACCGTGCTCGTGGTGGAGCTCACCGACATCGCCTTTTCCATCGACAGCATCACCACCGCGGTGGCCATGAGCAACAAGCTTTTGGTGGTCTGGCTGGGCGGGATCATGGGGATCATCTTTCTGCGGTTTGCGGCATCGATCTTCATCCGGCTGCTGGAGAAGCTGCCGAGGCTTGAGGACCTCGCCTACCAGCTCATCTTTTTCATCGGCACCAAGCTGCTCCTGGAAGGCTTCCACATCGAGATCACCCACGAGACCTTCTGGCTCATGATGGGTATCATCGTGGTGCTCGGTTCCGCTCTCGTGTGGCGCGACTATTACCAGCGAAAGACCCAGAGCAGGTTCGAAAACCGTATCCTCACTCAGTTGAAGGAGGGGGAGATGAGCGTGGCAGAGGTGCTCGGAATGGAGTATGTCCCCCGGGAGGTCATCGCGTACCTGAGCGAGCAGGGGCTGATCGAGATACGGCCGGGTTCCCTTGCTGACCCGGGAGAGTAGCCTCCAGAGGCTGCATCTCTGAGGCGGGAGTGCGGAAAACCCATGCCGTGACGCACATCGGCGGGTCTTGCATCAATGGTGTGGGCTATTGAAGGGCACGATCTGGATGCAGCTGAAGCCTCAAAGCGGCAGGGAATGTGACCCCACCTCTAAGAGTCTTTGAAAAGCGGGACGTGAGAATGAGGGTTCCACCGGCAGCGCTCGTGAGACCAGATCGATGGAACGCAGCATACGGCGACCACCCCTGATGGGCGCTATGACTGCGGGAGCCTCCCCTGCCTGATTCCGGCTGCGAGCTGCCTCGTGGCCTTCTCGAGGTCCCGCTCCTCGATCCCCTGCTCCTGAAGGAAGCTCCGGTAGAGGGTATGCGCCCCGGGCTCGATGCCGGCGACCGGGTGCTCTGCGATCCGGCGGGCCAGATCCGGCACGCCCTGTGCCCTGATGCCGATCGTACCCTTGTCCAGGACCACGAGGGAGCGTGCGTTCTCCAGATCGTCCAGCCGATGGGAGATGTGGATGATGGTCTTGCCGAACTCCCTGTTCAACCGAGTAACAGTCTGGAGAAGAATGTCCCTGCTCAGGGGGTCCAGCATGATCGTGCCCTCGTCGAGGACGAGCACGTCCGTATCAAGGGCCAGCTGCCCGGCGAACACCACCTTGGCAAGCTCCCCGCCCGAAAGGGCGGAGGTGAGAGACTGCCTCAGGTTTTCACCCCGGACGGTGTGAAGCGCCGCATCGATGCGCGCGGCGATCTCAGAGGCGGGAAGTCCCAGGTTCTCGGGCCCGAACGCGATGTCCTCCTCCACGACCAGGCTCACCACCTGATTGGCCGGATTCGCCAGCACGAGGCCAACGCGGTTGCCGAAGGTGTTCACCTCCCCAGAAGAAGGGGTGAGTATGCCTGTGATGAGATATGCGAGCGTCGTCTTCCCGGAGCCGTTCGCGCCCACGATTCCAAAATAAGAACCGCGGGGCACCTCCATGTCGATGCCCCGCAGTACCGGTTTCGTTCCATAGGAGAAGCGGATGTTCCGTAAGATGACCGCCGGATGCACGCTCTCCTTTGCCGTCAAGACTTCTTCTCTTCAGCCGGCTTGGCCGGAGAAGCCTTTGCCGGCGCCGGCTCCACCCACTCGATGATGGCCGTGGTGGCGCCGTCGCCTCTTCGGGTGCGGTATTTGATGACCCTGGTGTACCCGCCGTTGCGACCCGCGAAGCGGGGAGCGATCTCCTTGAAGAGCTTGCCCACGGCCTCTTTCGTGCGCACGCTCTTCAGAGCCCGTCTCAATGAAGCGAGGTCCCCTTTCTTTCCGAGGGTTATCATCCGGTCGGCGAGCTTTCTCAGCTCTTTTGCCTTGGCCTCCGTCGTCTCGAGCCTCTCGTGCATGATCAGCGAGGTGACCAGGTTCTTGAGCATCGCCTCCTTGTGATCCGTTGTCCGTCCAAGTTTTCTTCCCGCTATCTGATGATACATTTCTTCACCCCGCTCCTACTTGCTTTCCTCTTCTTCCATCCTCTTTCTTCTCTCTTCGATCTCATCGGGAGAAGGCAGATTCGGTATCTTCATTCCAATATGGAGGCCCATTTTGGCGAGCTTTTCCTTGATCTCCTCCAGCGACTTCCTGCCGAAGTTCTTGGTCTTGAGCAGCTCTGCCTCGCTCTTCTGCACGAGTTCGTAGATATAGGTCATGTTGGCGTTCTTCAGACAGTTTGCCGACCTGACCGAGAGCTCGAGCTCTTCGACGGTTCTGAACAGGTTGTTGTTCAGCTCCTTTTCCTTTTCATCCACACTGGCCTGGCGCTCCAGCTCTTCCTCCTGGAAGTTGATGAAGCTGTCCATGTACTCCTTGTTGATCTTGGCCGCATAGGCCAGGGCATCGTCGGGAGTCACCACGCCGTTGGTCCATACCTCCAGCGAGAGCCTGTCGTAGTCGGTCCTTCTTCCCACGATGGTGGGGGTCACGTTGAACGAAACTCTCCTCACCGGAGAGAAGATCGCATCGATGGCGATCCACCCGTGGGTGTCGATCTTCTCTTTGTTGATCTCCGCGGGCACATATCCTCTGCCCCAGTCCACCCGCATCTCCATCTTGAGCGTCATGTCGTTTTCGATGGTGGCGATATGCTGGTCAGGGTTGATCACGTCGATATTCCCGCCCGTGGCGATATCACCGGCCGTCACCTCGCAGGGGCCCGTCTTTTCCAGAGACACGACCTGGGGCTTGTCAGTGTGCATCTTGAGGATGACCTTCTTGAGGTTCAGAATGATGTCGGTCACATCCTCATAGATGCCGGGAATGCTCGAGAACTCGTGGAGAACCCCCAGCGACTCGTCGAAGCGCACGCCGATAATGGCGGATCCATAGATGGATGATAAAAGAATTCTCCTCAGCGAGTTGCCTATAGTGACACCGAAACCCCGCTCCAGAGGCTGCGCATTGAAACGTGCGTACGTATTGGTGAACGTACCCTCCACTATCTCCAACTTGCCGGGTTTTATGATTTCTTTCCAGTTCTTCTCAATCATCCTGTTTCCTTGCCTTTAGAAGTTTGTTATTTTGAATAGAACTCAACGATCAGCCTTTCCTCGACGGCCATGGGCAGATCCTTCCGTTCCGGCAGGGCCTTCACGGTCACCTTCCGCCCATCCGCGTCGACGTCGAGCCACTCGGCCGAGCCGCGCTGCTCCCTGATCTCCAGGGCATGGACGATGACGTCCAGGGTCTTGCTCTTGTCTTTGACCTCGATGACATCGCCCGCCTTCACCAGAAAAGAGGGTATATCCGTCTTTCTGCCGTTCACCCGGAAATGACCGTGGTCGATGAGCTGCCTCGCTTCCGCCCGGGAGGTGGAGAATCCGCTGCGATACACGATGTTGTCGAGCCGCCTCTCCAGAAGGACGAGCAGGTTTTCGCCCGTGGCGCCGCGCTGGCTTCTCGCCATTTCATAATAGCGCTTGAACTGGGATTCCGGAATACCGTAGGTATTGCGGACTTTCTGCTTCTCGCGCAGATGGATACGATATTCACTGGTGCGGATTCTTCCCTGACCATGCTGCCCCGGAGGATATTCCCGTGTCACGACCGCGCACTTATCGGTATAGCATCGCTGTCCTTTGAGAAAGAGCTTCACTCCCTCTCTCCGACAAACCTTACAAACAGGGCCTGTATATCTCGACAAGATTCATCCTCCTTCGGGGTTATACCCTTCTCTTCTTCGGTGGTCTGCATCCGTTGTGTGGAACCGGGGTAACGTCCTTGATTCCAGTGATACGAATGCCGCTCGCATTGATGGCCCTCAGCGCGGACTCGCGCCCGCTGCCCGGACCCTTGATATAAGCAAATGCGCTTCTCACGCCGTACTCCTGGGCCTTCTTGCACGCCTCCTGTGCCGCCATCTGCGCGGCAAACGGCGTCGACTTCCGGGAGCCTTTGAACCCCTGTGCGCCTGCCGTGGACCATGCAAGGGTGTTGCCCTGCGGGTCCGTTATGGTCACGATGGTGTTGTTAAAGGTAGCCTGGATATGGACGACCCCTTCGGGGATGTCCTTCTTGACCTTTTTCTTGCCTGTTCTCTGCCTGGCCATTGAATGTTCTCCTTGAACAGCTTATTTCTTCTTGCCTACGACCAGCCGCCTCGGACCTTTTCTCGTCCGGGCGTTGTTGTGCGTGTGCTGGCCGCGCACCGGCAGACCTTTGCGGTGCCTCAGTCCCCGATAGCTCGCGATGTCCATGAGACGTCTGATGTTCATGGTCACTTCGCGCCTCAGGTCTCCTTCCACAGTGAGATGCTTGTCGATATAATCCCTGATCGCGGCGATTTCCTGCTCGGTCAGATCATCGCTCTTCTTGGAAGGATCGATATCCAGACTTGCCAACATCTCTGCCGATCGAGAGTTTCCAATGCCGTAGATATAGGTCAAAGCAACATCGATGCGCTTGTTTCGAGGTAAGTCAACCCCTGCAATCCTGGCCACTTCTCGCCTCCTTATCCTTGTCTCTGATTGTGTCGCGGATTCTTGCAGATGACACGGATCACCCCGTGCCTCTTGATGATCTTGCAGTCGCGGCAGCGTTTTTTAACCGATGCATTTACTTTCATCTCATGTCCCCATCTTTATTTCGATCTGTATACTATCCTGCCCTTTGTCAGGTCATAGGGCGATATCTCGACCTGAACCTTGTCGCCCGGCAGAATCCGTATGTAATGCATGCGCATCTTTCCGGATATATGAGCAAGAATCTGGTGGCCGTTCTCGAGCTGAACCTTGAACATGGCATTGGGAAGGGGCTCGACTACCACCCCTTCGGTCTCGATTACGTCTTTCGCCATACCTGACTTAAGCCCCTATCGACTTCGTTATCGATTTCTGCACGTCTTCCATACTCCTTGTTCCGTCGATCTTCCTGACGATGCCTTTCTTGCTGTAGTAATCGATGAGCGGGGAGGTCTGGGCATGATAGGTGGAGAGACGATCCCTGATGGTCGCTTCCTTGTCGTCATCCCTCAAGTAGAGCTCGCCGCTGCACTTGTCGCACACGTCTTTCTGCTTCGGGGGGTCGAACTCGATGTGGTGCATGTACCCGCAGCCTCTGCAGGTCCGCCTCCCGGTGAGCCTCTCCACCAGATGGTCGTCCGGCACCTCGATGACCACCACGTGGTCGAGATTGCTTCCCAGCTCGCTCAGCAGTTTGTCGAGCGCCTTTGCCTGCTCCAATGTCCTCGGGAAGCCGTCCAGAACGAATCCCTTTTTCGTATCCGGCTTCTGGAAACGTTCCTTCACGACGCCGATCACGACATCGTCGGGCACCAGCGCACCCTTGTCCATATATTCCTTGGCCTTCTTCCCCATGGGAGACCCTTCCTTCACGGCGGCCCTGAACATGTCGCCCGTGGAAATCTGGGGAACTCCCAGCCTGTCTATCATTCTCTTTGCCTGAGTCCCTTTGCCTGCACCCGGTGGTCCGATCAAGATAATATTCATAATGTTCTCCCTCGATTGAATTTTATCAGCTATCTCCTGGATTTGATCCGCCCAGTCTTCAACAGACCGTCGTACTGCCGGGAGATCAGATGAGACTCTATCTGGGACATCGTATCCAGCGACACGCCGATCACGATCAGGAGCGAGGTGCCGCCGAAATAGAAGGGAACGTTCGCCCTCGCGATCAGCAGCATCGGCAGGACGCAGACTACGGACAGATACACCGCACCCACCAGGGTGAGCCGGGAAAGCACCTTGTCGAGATAGTCGGCGGTCGCCTTCCCCGGCCGGATCCCGGGCACGTACCCGCCATGCTTCTTGAGGTTCTCCGACACATCCACCGGGTTGAACACGACTGCGGTGTAGAAATAGGTGAAGAACACGATGGCGATGATGAAGATGACGTTATACAGCAGCCCGCCCGGGTTCATCGTTTCCGCCAGTGTTCTCATGAATGCGATGTTCGGGAAGAACTGTGCGATGGTCGCAGGGAAGACGATGATGGACGAAGCGAAAATGGGCGGGATCACGCCGGAGACGTTGATCTTCAGAGGCAGATGAGTGCTCTGCCCGCCGTAGACGCGCCTGCCCCGAATCTGCTTGGGATACTGGATGGGAATCCTCCGCTGCGCGGTCTCCATGAAGACGATCCCGGCCACCACCGCGAGCATGAATACCACCAAGAACAGCAGCAGGAAGAGCGGCAGCTCGCCGGTCCGGGTGAGCCGCACGCTGTTGTAGATCGCCACGGGCAGCTCGGCGACGATTCCGGCGAAGATGATGAGCGATATGCCGTTGCCGATGCCGCGCTCCGTGATCTGTTCGCCCAGCCACATGAGGAAGCAGGTGCCGGTGGTCATGGTGATCATGGCGGTCAGCCTGAACCCCCAGCCCGGAAACAGCACCACGGGCTCTCCCGCGGGGCCGCTCATCTGCTCTACACCAAAGGCCATGAAGTAGCTCTGGATCAGACACAGCACCACGGTGAGATACCGCGTGTACTGGGTCAGCTTGTGCCTTCCGGCGGCGCCCTCCTTCTGCAGCTGCTCGAAGGTAGGATGCACCATGCCAAGCAGCTGGACGATAATGGAGGCGCTGATGTAGGGCATGATGCCCAGAGCGAAGATCGACAGGCTCCTTAAGCCTCCTCCCGCGAACATGTCGAACATGCCCAGCAGCGTTCCCCTCTGCTGCTCGAACCACTCGGCCATGATGGCGGAGTCGATCCCGGGGGTCGGAATGTGGATGCCGATCCGGTAGACGAACAGCATGAACAGGGTGAACAGAAGGCGTTTCTGCAGCTCGGGAACCTTGCCGATGTTATCGAAGCCGTATGCCACGTATCACTCCTTAGAGAGTCTCGAACGATCCGCCGGCTTTCCGGATCTTTTCGAGAGCGGCCTGGGAGGCCTTGTCCAGTTTCACACTCAGTGCGACGCCGACTTCACCTTCGGCCAGAAGCTTCACGGCCGTATCCGAAGACCGGATGATCCCCTTTTCCTTGAGCACATGGATGTCGACCACGCTTCCCTGCGCGAAATCGGCGAGATCGCGGATATTGATGATTGCATACTCCTTCCGGAAGGGACTCTTGAACCCTCTCTTGGGGAGCCTGCGGTAGATGGGCATCTGCCCGCCTTCGAAGTATGGGGGTACCTTGCCGCCCGACCTCGCCTTCTGGCCCTTGTGGCCGCGGCCGCTCGTTCCGCCCTGGCCGGATGAGCTTCCCCTGCCGAGGCGCTTGACCTTCTTCTTCGAGCCGGCAGCCGGTTTCAAGTTCGACAGATCAAACATGGTTATTGCTCCTCCCAGGAAAGCAGGTGCGAGACCTTTCTGATTGCGCCGCGTGTCGCCGCATTGTCGGGCAGTATCTTCGAACGCCCGCGCTTCTTCAGCCCGAGGGCCTTGACCGTCTCTCTCTGATCCTTTGTGCTGCCGATCACCGACCGGCTCAGTGTCACTTTTATCTTGTCAGCCACCGTAGCATCCTCACTTCTTTCATTCATCTCACTTGCCGGGCCTGAGCGAGATTCCCCGCTTCGCCTCGACAGACTCTCTCGTTTCCATGTTGAGCAGGGCATCGAAGGTGGCCCGGATCACGTTGTTGTGGTTCCGGGAGCCCAGGGTCTTGGCGACCACGTTTTTGATGCCCGCGGCCTCCAGGACCGCCCGGACCGCGTTGCCGGCGATGACGCCGGTGCCGGGAGGAGCGGGTTTGAGAACTACCTTGGAAGAGCCGAATTCGCCGATAATCGGGTGGGGCACTGTACCGTCCACGATGGAAACCGGCACCATGGTCTTCTTCGCCACCTCGAACCCCTTGCGGATGCTCGCGGCAACTTCCTTCGCCTTTCCGATGCCGTGGCCCACCTGGCCGTTTCCGTCGCCCACGACCACCAGCGCGCTGAAACGGAACCGCTTGCCGCCTTTCACGACCTTGGCGACCCGGTTGATGTACACCACCTTGTCTATTAACTGTTCGGACTCTTCAGCAAAGCTTTCTCTGTCTATCCTAGCCAACGCTCATCTCCTTACCTTAAAACTTCAGTCCTCCGGACCGTGCACCCTCCGAGAGGGCCTTGACCTTCCCATGGTATCTGTATCCGCCGCGGTCGAACACCACGTTCTCGATACCCGCCGCTTTCGCCTTCTGCGCCAGCAGCTCGCCCACCTGCTTGGCGGTTTCGACCGTGAACCCCTTGACCTTGCCTTTGAGCTCGGGGCTCAACGACGAAGCGGCCACCAGAGTAACCCCCCTGACATCGTCGATGATCTGGCTGTAGATGTGGCAGTTGCCCCGATACACGCTCAGCCTCAGCCTCTCCGGCGTGCCGTGCACCTTCCGGCGGATCCGACTTTTCCGATATTCACGAGCTTCCTTGGCGTTCTTCCTACCCACTGGACCTTCTCCTTATTCTCACTTCAGGCATTAGGCCTTTGCCGCGCTCTTGCCGGGCTTGAGCCGCACCACTTCATCAATGTACCGGATGCCCTTGCCCTGGTAGGAATCGGGCTTCCGGATCTTCCGGATGCGGGCCGCCACATCGCCCACGAGCTCCTTGTCGATGCTGGAGAGCTCGATGACGCCGTCCTTGCTCACGGTTCCGCTCACGCTCTTGGGCAGCGGGTACTCCACCGGCTTCGAATATCCCACGTTGAGCACCAGGGTGCTCCCTTTCATCTCGCCGCGGTATCCGACGCCGACGATCTTGAGCTTCTTGGTGAAACCTTCCGTGACGCCGACCACCATGTTGTTCGTGAGCGTCCTCATGAGCCCATGGTACGCCTGCGTCTGGGTCTGCTCGTCGCGGGGCGTGAAGTGCAGGGTGTTGTCCTCTATCTTCACATCGATATTGCCCACGAGTTTCCTGCTCAGCTCACCCTTGGGGCCTTTCACGCGTATGATTCCGTCGGTTATGGTTACCGTCACCCCCTTGGGTATGGGAATGGGCATTTTTCCAATTCTTGACATCGATCAACTCCTCACCAGACTCTCAGTATTTCCTCTCCGCCCACGTTGTTGGCCTTCGCCTTGTGGTCGGTCATAATACCCTGTGAAGTGCTCACAATGGAGACCCCGAGGCCTCTCCTCACTTGCTGGATATCCTTTACCCTGCGGTAGATCCTGCGGCCGGGCTTCGAGATCTTTCGCATGCCCGTGATAACATGCTTGGCATTGTAGTATTTCAGGTTGACCCTGATCAGCCCCTGTTTTCCGTCGTCGATGACCTTGAATCCCTTGATGTATCCTTCTTTCATGAGAATATCGAGGATATCGAGCTTCATACGGGAAGCGGGAATATCGACACTTTCCTTCGATGCCTGGGCGGCATTCTTGATCCTGGTGATCATATCGGCAATGGGATCGGTATGCATCCTTCTTCCACCTCTACCAGCTTGATTTTTTGAGGCCGGGAATCTCGCCTCTCATCGCGAAGTTTCTCAGGCAAATCCTGCAGATTCCGAACTTCCGGTAATATGCGTGCGGCCGCCCGCACAGCATGCAGCGGTTGTACTCTCTCACCTGGAACTTCTTGGGCCTCTTCTGTTTTGCTATCAGTGATTTCTTCGCCATAACCTCTCCCACTTACCTCCGAAACGGCATGCCGAAGGCGGCCAGCAGGCTCCTGCCCTCGTCGTCGGTGCCGGCGGTGGTGACCACCGTTATATTCATTCCCCTTGCCTTGTCAATGGTATCGTACTCCAGCTCCGGGAACACGGACTGGTCGTTCATGCCGAGGGTATAGTTTCCTCGTCCGTCGAACCCCTTCGGGGACACCCCCCGGAAGTCTCTCACACGGGGCAGCACTGCGTTGATGAGCTTGTCCAGGAACTCGTACATGCGCGGGCCCCTCAAGGTCACCATGCATCCGATGGGCATTCCCTCCCTGAGCTTGAAGGATGCGATGGACTTCCTGGCCTTTGTGACGACAGGTCTCTGACCGGATATGAGCATCAGCTCTTCCACCGCCTTGTCGATCATCTTGACGTCCTGTACCGCCTCTCCGAGCCCCATGTTGACGACGATCTTCGTGATCCTGGGAACCTGGTTGATATTGGTATACCCGAACTCCTTGACGAGCCCGGGGACGATTTCCTTCTCGTAATATTCCTTCAGCCTTGCCATTGACTCTCCCTCACCTGTCGAGCTCTTCTCCGCACTTCCTGCAGACTCTCACCTTTCTCCCGTCTTCGTGGATCTTGAAACCGATCCTCACCCCTTTATTGCACTTGGGGCACACCGGAGCGACGTTGGAGGCGTGAATGCCCGCTTCCTTTTCGATGATACCGCCCTGGGAGGTCTGAGTCGGCTTCTGGTGGCGCTTGATCATGTTCACCCGCTCGACGAACACCCGGTCTTTCTTGCTCACGACTCTGAGCACCTGGCCCTGCTTTCCGCGGTTCTTGCCCGCCAGTACGACCACGGTGTCGCCTTTCTTTATTCTTTCCAATGCACGCTTTGCCATTTCTTCACCTCTTTTAGAGTACCTCAGGGGCAAGGGACACGATCTTCATGAAGTTCTTTGCCCGCAGCTCCCGTGCAACCGGACCGAATATGCGTGTTCCGACAGGCTCATTCTGGTTGTTCAGAATAACGGCCGAATTCTCGTCGAACCGGATGGACGAACCATCGCCCCGCTTGTGGGTCCTCTTCGTCCTGACCACGACGGCCTTCACCACATCGCCCTTCTTCACCTTGGAATTGGGAATGGCCTCCTTCACGCTCGCCACGATGATGTCTCCCAGCGAGGCATACCTCCGTCTGGAGCCTCCCAGAACCTTGATGCACATCACCTCTTTCGCCCCAGAGTTATCTGCAATTTTGAGCCTTGTCTGCTGCTGAATCATTGCTCGCCTCCAGCCTTATGAACCTACTCCTGCCGCTCCAGAATGCTTACCACCCTCCAGCATTTATCCTTGCTCAGGGGTCTGCACTCGCGGATCAATACCTTGTCACCCTCTCTGCACGCGTTCTTCTCGTCATGGGCCTTGAACTTGGTCCTTCTCCGGACATATTTCTGGAAAACAGGGTGCTTCTCCAATCGTTCCACAGTCACCACCACTGTCTTGTCCATCTTGTCGCTGGTGATCGTGCCCACTAACTCATGTTTTATGGACTTATCCGTCATTTCGCCTTCTCCCGGATGATCGTATTCACTCTTGCAATATCCCGGCGCAGCTTCATGATCATGCTCTTGTTCTCGAGCTGCCCGGTCATGTTCCTGAAGCGGTGATTCATGAGATCGCGGGAAAGCTTCACCTTCAGCTCATCAAGATCATGAACGCTCTTTTCACGAAGTTCACTGGCCTTCATGGAGTCCCTCCCGAACAACGAACGCTGTCTTCAGCGGCAGCTTGTGCGCAGCGAGCCGGAACGCCTCCTGGGCAAGCTCCTGGCTCACGCCGTCTATCTCGAAGAGAATCCTTCCCGGTTTGATTACGGCCACCCATTCTTCCGGCGCTCCCTTGCCCTTGCCCATTCTCGTTTCAGCCGGCTTCTTGGTGATGGGCTTGTCCGGGAATATCCGGATCCATACCTTCCCGCCGCGCTTGATGTACCGGGTGATGGCGATACGGGCGGCTTCGATCTGCCGGGAAGTCACCCACTGGGGCTCAAGCGACTGGAGGCCGTAGCTTCCGAAGGACACCTTGGATCCCTTCTCAGGGCTTCCCTTCATGCGCCCGCGCTGTACTTTCCTGTGCTTTACCTTGTTTGGCATCAACATGACGTGTCTCCCTTATGCACTTGCCTCTTCCTGTCTCTTGGCCACGATCTCGCCGTGGAACACCCAGACCTTCACGCCGATGACGCCGTAGATGGTATATGCCTGTGAGAAGCCGTAGTCCACGTCGCTCCTCAAGGTATGGAGCGGGACCCTGCCCTCGCGGTACCATTCCTGCCGGGCGATTTCAGCCCCTGCGAGCCGGCCCGCGCACGCCACTTTGATGCCCTGCGCACCCATTCTCAAAGCCTGGGTGACGGCTCTCCTCATGGCCCTGCGGTAGGCGACGCGCCGTTCCAGCTGGTTCGCGATTCCGTCCGCGATGATCTGGGCATCGGTCTCGGGCCTGCGCACTTCCTTGATCTCGAGCATGATCTCTTTATTCACGAACTTCGCGAGGTCGTTCTTCAGCTGCTCGGCGCCCTGGCCTTTGCGTCCGATGACGAGGCCCGGTCTGCCCGTGAAGATGACCAGCTTCACCTTGTTGGCGGCGCGCTCGATGATGATGTTCGAGATGCCTGCATGACTGAGATTCTTCTGGATGAAGTCCCGGATCTTCCGGTCCTCGACGAAGAGCTCGCCGAAACCCTTCTCGGCATACCACTTCGCCTTCCAGTCCTTGGTCACCCCGAGCCGAAATCCGTATGGATGTATCTTTTGTCCCACTGTGAGATACCCCTTTCCTATAACTCGTCAAGCACCACAGCGATGTGGCTTGTTCTCTTCAGTATTCTGGTCGCTCTCCCCTGGGCCCGGGGTCTCCACCGCTTCAGCACCACCCCGCCGTCGACCTGGATGGATTTGACATAGAGGTTGTCCACATCCATCAGCCCGGTGTTCATGGCGTTCGCAACGGCCGAGTTCAGCACCTTGGCGATGATGCGCGCCCGCTTGGTCCCCATGAGGTTGAGCGTACGCAGGGCATCGGCAATGGGCTTGTTCCGCACCTGGTCAGCGATGAGCCTCGTCTTCTGGGGAGAAACCCTGGTATGTCGCAGTACTGCCCTGGACTCCATTTTTCTTTACCCCTTTCTCTGAGATTTCCTGTCCGCCGCGTGTCCGAAGAACGTCCGGGTGGGGGAAAACTCACCGAGCTTGTGGCCGATCATTTCCTCGGTCACATACACTGGAACGAATTTCTTTCCATTATGAACAGCAAAGGTAAGCCCGACAAACTCCGGGAGGATGGTGGACCTGCGCGACCAGGTTTTGATCACCTTGCGGCTCCCGGTGTCCTGAGCCTGCATCACCTTCTTGAGCAGATGGTCGTCTACGAAAGGCCCTTTTTTCAGTGAACGGGACATGGGCTTACTTCCTCCTCTTTACGATGAACTTGTCTGATTCTTTCACCCTCTTGCGGGTCTTATGTCCCTTGGTGGAGACACCCCATGGAGTAACCGGGTGGTTCCCCTTCACCCTGCCTTCGCCTCCGCCGTGCGGATGATCGACCGGGTTCATGGCAACTCCTCTGACCGTGGGCCTGATGCCCATCCAGCGGCTCCTGCCCGCCTTGCCGATGCTGATGTTGGAATGGCTGACATTGCCCACCTGGCCGACGGTCGCCTTGCACTCGGCAAAAATCTTGCGGACCTCGCCCGAGGGCATCTTGAGCTGGACATAGTCGCCTTCCTTCGCGAGCAGCTGGGCATAGGTGCCGGCCGCCCTGATGAGCTGGCCGCCCTTGCCGGGCCTGAACTCCACGTTGTGGACCTGGGTGCCCAGAGGCATGTTCTTCAGGGACAGGACGTTGCCCGGCCTGATATCGGCGTCTTCGGCGGCCATGACAGTGCTGCCCACCGCCAGCCCGTCGGGCCAGAGAATGTATCTCTTCTCGCCGTCCGCATATTGGATCAGGGAGATCCGGGCGGAGCGGTTCGGGTCGTATTCGACGGTCACGACCTTGCCGGGTATGCCGACCTTGTCGCGCTTGAAGTCGATGATCCGGCACAGCCTCCGGTGGCCGCCTCCCTGGTGCCTGACGGTGACCCTGCCCAGGTTGTTGCGCCCGCCTTTTCTCTTCAGAGAGACGGTCAGGGACTTTTCCGGCTCGGTCTGCGTGATCTCTTCGAAGGTGGACACGCTCATGGACCGTATCCCGGCCGATGTCGGTTTGAAATTGCGTATGCTCATATCTGTTACACCCCTTCGTAGAACTCGATGCTCTCACCGGACCGGAGCTTCACGATGGCCTTTTTCCAGTCGGAACGCTTGTATGTGTGCATTCCGTAACGCTTGGCCTTGCCGTTCATGTTCATGGTCTTGACGTCTTCGACATGCACCCCGAAGAGCTCTTCTACGGCCTTCTTTATCTCGATCTTGTTGGCGCTCTTGTCCACGGCGAAGATCACCTGGTTGTCCGCCTGCCTGAGAGCGGTGCCCTTCTCGGTCACGATGGGCCGTTTTATGATCCGCGTATAGTCCTTCATCCTTTCAGCCTCTCTTCGATATACTGGACCGCCTCCACGTCCAGGACGAGCCCCTTGTACTTGAGGATGTCGTAGACGTTCAAGCCCCTGACGTCCAGCAGCTTGGAGGAGCTCAGATTTCTCGATGCCAGGGACGCATCCGGGTTCATGCTCCCCATGACCACCAGAGAATTGTCCATACCCAGCTTGCCCAGAGCCGCCGCGTAGAGCTTGGTCTTGGGCCGCTCCAGGGTGATGGCGTCCACGACCTTCATCACGTTCTCCTGGAGCTTCATGGTCAGAGCGCTGCACAGAGCCTGGTTGCGGACCTTCTTGGGCAGCCTCCTGGCATACTTCCGCCCGTTGGGGCCGAAGGAAACACCGCCGTGTCTCCACAGGGGTGAGCGGTTCGAGCCGGCGCGGGCCCTTCCCGTGCCTTTCTGGCGATACGGCTTCGTTCCGCCGCCCGAGACTTCTTTCCTGGTTTTGGTCTTTGCGGTGGCCGCCCTTCTGTTGGCGAGCTGCCACACCACGACATCGTGGAGCAGGTGCGGCTTGATCTCGCACCCGAAGACCGTATCGTTGAGGTCGATCTCTCTGACCTTCTCTCCGGACATGTTGTATACATCGACTGTCGGCATGACTACTCCCCTTGCTTCCTCAGTACGACGAGCTTGCCCCGGGATCCGGGAACGGAGCCCTTGATGACGACGAGGTTCTCGTCGTCGCGCACATCCATCACCTCGAGGCCGCTTATGGTCACCTTCTCATCGCCCAGATGACCGGACATCTTCTTGCCTTTGAAGACCTCGCCGGGATCGGTATGCATGCCGATGGACCCGGTCTCTCTCTGGATCAGGGAGCCGTGCGAACCGGGCAGGCCGCCGAAGCCGTGCCTGCGCATGACGCCGGCATACCCCTTCCCTTTCGAGGTGCCGCTCACCTTGATGATCTCGCCTTTGGCGAACAGCTCGGAGGGCTTTATCTCCTGGCCTACATTGAGCGCGCTCACGTCGTCGCAGGGCACTTCCTTGATATGGTAGAAATAGCCTACTCCGGCCTTGGCCTGGTGCCCCTTCATGGGTTTGTTCACCCCTTTTTCCCTGCGGGGGCCGAATCCCAGCTGAACGGCGTCGTAGCCGTCGGTCTCCCTGGCCTTTTTCTGGATCACATAACAGGGGCCGGCCTGAATCAAGGTGACGGGAACGATCTCGCCCTTGTCGTTATAGATCTGGCTCATTCCGAGTTTTTTACCTAAAATCCCCTTAACCATTTTCAACTCCCTACGTCCCTTAGAGCTTAATCTCGACGTCCACGCCTGCAGAGAGGTCCAGCTTCATGAGCGAATCCACGGTCTGCTGGGTCGGGTCCAGAATATCAAGAAGCCGCTTGAATGTCCGGATCTCGAACTGATCCCTTGATTTCTTGTCAACATGAGGAGACCGCAGAACAGTATACTTCTCTATCTTGGTCGGTAGGGGGATGGGGCCTGCCACCCGCGCTCCGGTCCTGCGCGCCGCATCAACTATCTCCTGAACGGACTGATCTATCAATTTGTGGTCAAAGCCTTTCAATCGTATGCGAATTCTCTGGGTCTCCATCTTCCTTGCTCCTGTCTCCTGCCTACTCGATGATCTTGACGATGACGCCTGAGGCGACGGTTCTGCCGCCTTCTCTGATGGCGAACCTCAAACCCTCGTCCATGGCGATGGGCTGGATCAGCTTGACGTCCATGGTGATGTTGTCCCCGGGCATGACCATCTCCACACCCTCGGGCAGCTTGATGTCACCCGTCACGTCCGTCGTCCGAAAATAAAACTGCGGACGATACCCCGTGAAAAACGGCGTGTGACGACCTCCCTCCTCCTTCTTCAATACATACACCTCTGCCGAAAAATGCGTGTGCGGCGTGATCGACCCCGGATGCGCAACTACCTGACCACGCTCCACCTCGTCACGCTTCGTTCCACGCAGCAACACCCCAATGTTGTCTCCCGCTCGTCCCTCATCCAACGTCTTGCGGAACATCTCAACACCAGTGCACACCGTCTTGGTCGTCGGCCTGATGCCCACAATCTCTATCTCCTCACCCGTCTTGATCACCCCACGCTCTACCCGGCCCGTCACAACCGTACCACGACCGCTGATCGTGAATATGTCCTCTACCGGCATCAAAAACGGCTTGTCCACATCACGCGTGGGCTCGGGTATGTAACTGTCCACCGCATCCATCAACTCAAATATGCACTTCGCCTCAGGAGAATCAGGATCGTCACTCTCTAATGCCTTCAACGCACTGCCCTTGATGATCGGTATCTCATCTCCAGGAAAATCATACGCACTCAAAAGCTCCCGAAGCTCCAACTCCACCAGCTCCAACAGCTCAGGATCGTCCACCTGATCAACCTTGTTCATGAACACCACCATCGCAGGCACGTTCACCTGCTTGGCCAACAATATGTGCTCGCGCGTCTGCGGCATCGGACCGTCTGAAGCAGCAACCACCAGTATCGCTCCGTCCATCTGCGCAGCTCCCGTTATCATGTTCTTGATGTAGTCCGCATGTCCAGGACAGTCGATGTGCGCATAATGACGATTCGCCGTCTGATACTCAACATGCGCCGTGTTGATCGTTATTCCCCGCTCCTTCTCCTCAGGCGCCTTGTCTATCTGATCATACGCCACAAACTCCGATAACCCCTTCTTCGCCAAATGCTTCGTTATCGCTGCGGTCAACGTCGTCTTACCATGATCTATGTGGCCTATCGTCCCCACATTCACGTGCGGCTTCGTCCTCTTGAATGTCTCCTTAGCCATAGAGCTGTCCTCCTCTCGCGTCTTTTACCTGTGCCGAAATGCTGGTGGGTACGGGCTCATAGTGCGAAACCTGCATGGTAAAGGTCGCCCGTCCCTGGGACTGGGACCTCAGGCTCGTCGCGTACCCGAACATCTCGGCAAGCGGAACCTGGCTGGCAATGACCCGCACGTCGGCGCGGGTATCCATGCCGAGCACCCTCCCCCTTCGAGAAGACAGATCGTTAATGATATCTCCTATGTATTCCGAAGGGCTTACCACCTCCACGTCCATGATGGGCTCGAGCATGATGGGCCCGGCCTTCTTCAGCGCGTTCTTCATGGCCATGGAACCGGCGATCTTGAATGCCATCTCCGACGAATCCACCTCGTGGTAGGAGCCGTCGAACAGCGTCACACGGACGTCCTGAACGGGATAACCCGCGCAGGGGCCCATCTGCAGGGCCTCTTCGGCCCCTTTTCTGACAGCCGGTATATACTCGCGGGGAATGACGCCCCCCACGATCTTGTCGACGAATTCGAAGCCCGACCCGCTCTGAAGAGGCTCCACCCTGATGAGCACATGGGCGTACTGACCGTGTCCGCCGGTCTGCTTCGCATACTTGGTCTCTTCCTGGGCCGTCCTGGTGATGGACTCGGTGTATGCCACCTGGGGTCTGCCCACGTTGGCCTCCACTCCGAACTCCCTCCTGATCCTGTCCACGATGATCTCCAGATGCAACTCGCCCATCCCGGAGATGAGGGTGTCTCCGGTGTTGCGGTCCGTATGGACCTTGAACGACGGGTCTTCCATGGACATGCGCGACATCGCCATGGCGAGCTTCTCCTGGTCGGCCTTGGTCTTGGGCTCGATGGCGATCGAGATGACCGGCTCCGGGAAGTCCATGGACTCGAGCACGATCGGCCGCGAGGGATCGCACAGTGTCTGACCCGTGATGGTGTTCTTCAGGCCCAGCACGGCGGCTATTTCGCCTGCATGAATGGTCTTGATCTCCTCGCGCTTGTCCGCGTACATACGCACCAGCCTGCCGATGCGCTCCTTCTTTCCGGTGCCGCTGTTGTAGACCGTCTCTCCCGCATTGACGACTCCGGAGTACACCCGGACAAAAGTGAGCTGGCCCACGTAGGGGTCGTTCATGACCTTGAAGGCCAGCGCCGAGAGGGATTCGTCGTCGTCGGGATAGCGCACCTGGTCCTGGCCGCTCTCGTCCTTGCCGTTGACCGCCCCCACCTCGCGCGGCGAGGGGAGATAGTCCACGATGGCGTCCAGCAGGGGCTGTACGCCCTTGTTTCTGAATGCGGTGCCGCACAGCACCGGCGTGAGCTTGAGGCTCAAGGCCCCCTTCTTCAGAGCCAGCTTGATGCGCTCTTTTTCGATCTCCCGGCCTTCGAGGTAGGCTTCCATCAGCTGGTCGTCCACGTCGCAGACGGCTTCGATGAGCCGCTCGCGGTATTCCTCGGCCGATTCGCGGTATTCCTCGGGAATCGGGGTGGTCTTGAACTGTGCTCCCTTGGTCTCATCGTCATAGACCACCGCGTGCATCTCGATGAGGTCGATGACGCCGGTAAAGGAATCTTCCTTGCCCAGAGGGATCTGCAGTGCCACGGGGTTCGCCGCGAGCTTGTCGGATATCTCGCCTATCACCCGGAAGAAGTCTGCACCCACCCGGTCCATCTTGTTTACGAAGGCGATCCTGGGCACACGGTAGCGCTCTGCCTGCCGCCACACGGTTTCGGACTGGGGCTGCACCCCGCCCACAGCACAGAACACGCCTACTGCGCCGTCCAGCACGCGCAGCGACCGCTCCACCTCGATGGTGAAGTCCACATGACCCGGGGTGTCGATGATGTTGATGAAGTGGTCCTTCCAGGAGCAGGTGGTCGCCGCCGAGGTGATGGTGATGCCACGCTCCCTTTCCTGCTCCATCCAGTCCATGGTGGCCTGGCCGTCATGGACCTCCCCCATCTTGTAGCTCTTCCCCGTGTAATAGAGGATCCGCTCCGTGGTGGTGGTCTTTCCGGCATCTATGTGCGCCATGATGCCGATGTTTCTGATCTGTTCTATGGGTACCGATCTTTTCAAAGCTACTTTCTCTACCAGCGATAATGGGCAAAGGCCTTGTTCGCCTCCGCCATCTTATGAGTGTCTTCCTTCTTCTTTATGGAGGTCCCGCGGTTGTTGTACGCGTCGAGAAGCTCCAGGGCCAGCCGCTCGCTCATGGTATTCTCGCTCCTGGCGCGGGCGGCATGGATGATCCAGCGCCTGGCGAGCATGTCCCGCCTGTCCGGCCTCACCTCGGTGGGAACCTGGTACGTCGCGCCGCCGATTCTTCTGGAACGGACTTCCAGCGAGGGCTTCACGTTGTCGAACGCCTTGACGAAAATCTGGAGAGGATCTTCCTTGGTCTTCTCGGCGATGATTCCCAGCATATCGTAGAAGATCTGCTCGCTCACCGATTTCTTGCCGTCCCACATGAGACAGTTGATGAACTTGGTCACGGTCTTGTCGCCATATTTCGGGTCGGCCGTCACATCCCTCTTCAGACTTCCTCTCTTCTTTCTTGGCATGGTAAGAACCTCTTACTTTGGTCTCTTCGTTCCGTATTTCGATCTTCCCTGACGGCGCTCCTGCACACCCTCGGAGTCCATGACCCCCCGGATGATGTGGTATCTCACTCCGGGCAGGTCCTTCACTCGACCGCCCCTGATGAGCACCACGGAGTGTTCCTGCAGGTTGTGCCCCTCGCCCGGAATATAGGAGGTCACCTCGTATCCGTTGGTGAGCCTTATCCTGGCGACCTTTCGCAGAGCGGAGTTCGGCTTCTTCGGCGTCGTGGTGTACACGCGCACGCACACGCCTCGTTTCTGCGGGCATTCCTGCAGGGCCCTGGTCTTCTTCAGCTTCTGAATGTCTTTCCTGCCTTTTCGTACCAGTTGGTTAAGTGTAGGCATTCCTAAATCCCTTCTTTTCCTTCTAAAAATTGACGGGTTCCACCGCCAGAGTGGACCGCAGTCTTCTAACAACGGACGCCCTTTCTGTCAAGGGTTTTCTACAGGTCATCATCCAGGATATCCTCTTCTTCCACCTTGATATCCACCCGGTTATAAATAGGGAATCCGGTTCCCGCCGGGATGAGCCTGCCCATGATCACGTTCTCCTTCAGGCCGACCAGGTGATCCACCTTGCCCTCCACACTCGCCTCGGTCAGCACACGCGTGGTCTCCTGGAACGAAGCCGCCGAGATGAAGCTCTCGGTGTTCAGGCTCGCCTTGGTGATGCCCAGCAGAGACGGCTCGGCGATGGCCGGCTTTCCGCCAGCGCTGACGACCCGTTCGTTCTCCTCGCCGAACTCGTGCTTGTCGACGTACTCGCCCTCAAGATTCGCGGTATCGCCCGCGTCCTTGATGCGCACGCGCTTGAGCATCTGGCGCACGATCACCTCGATGTGCTTGTCGTTGATGCGCACGCCCTGGAGCCGGTAGACCTCCTGTACCTCGTTCACGAGATACCGGGCAAGGTCCTTCTCGCCGCTGATCCTCAGGATATCGTGCGGATCCACGGCGCCGTCCATGAGCGGCTCGCCCGCACGCACGAAGTCACCTTCGTGCACCGAGATGTGCTTGGTTTTGGGAATCATGTATTCCTTGGCCTGGCCTACCTCGGGGGTGATGATAACCTTGCGCTTTCCCTTGCTGTCCTTGCCGTAGGAAACCTCGCCGTCGATCTCGGTGACCGTTGCGGCCTCCTTGGGCCTGCGGGCTTCGAAGAGCTCCACGACCCTGGGCAGACCTCCGGTGATGTCCTTGGTCTTCGTGGTTTCCCGGGGGATTTTCACGAGAACGTCTCCGGCAAACACCTCGTCGCCTTCCTTGACGAAGAGGTTGGCGCCCACGGGAAGCGAGTAGCGGGCCGGATTTTTGCCGTCAGGCAGCTTGGCCAGCTTGCCGCTGTCATCCATGATCTGGATGCGCGGCCTGAGCTCGGGGTTCTTGGGCTCGATGATGACCGAACGGCTCAGGCCCGTCACCTCGTCGATATGCTCCTGCATGGTGATCTCTTCGACCAGATCGATGAAGCGCACCTTGCCTGCAACATCGGTGAGGATCGGGATGGTGTAGGGGTCCCACTCGGCGAGCATATCTCCGGGATTGACCCGTGCGCCGTCCTCCACCTTGATTCTGGCGCCGTACACGATGGGATATGTCTCGCGCTCACGCCCGTTCTCATCCTCCAGAGCGATCGTACCGTTGCGGTTCATGACCACGAGCTCATTGTCGCGCCCGCGGACGGTCTTGAGGTCCTTGTAGCGGACGATGCCCGCGTGATTGAACTTGATGTTCGACTGCTCCATGACGGTGGCCGTGCCGCCGATATGGAACGTTCTCATGGTGAGCTGAGTGCCCGGCTCGCCGATGGACTGGGCCGCGATGATGCCCACGGCCTCGCCGATGTTGACCATCCTGCCCCGGGCCAGGTCCTTGCCGTAGCACTTGGCGCATACACCGTGCTTCGACCTGCACGCAAGGGCCGAACGGATCACCACGTGTTCCAGGCCCACGTCCTCGATCCTGGCCACGTGAGACTCGTCGATCATGGTGTTCGCCGGAACCAGGACTTCTCCGGAATAGGGGTCGCGCACATCGTCGAGCGCCACCCTGCCCAGAATTCTCTCCCCCAGGGTCTGGATGATCTCGCCGCCTTCCACCAGGGCCTCCATCTCTATGCCGTCCAGGGTTCCGCAGTCCTCTTCGGTAATCACCACGTCATGGGCCACGTCCACGAGCCTCCTGGTGAGGTAGCCCGAGTTCGCGGTCTTCAGAGCGGTGTCCGCCAGACCCTTTCTCGCACCGTGGGTCGAGATGAAGTATTCCAGAACATCGAGTCCCTCACGGAAGTTCGACTCGATGGGTGTCTCGATGATTTCGCCGGAGGGCTTGGCCATCAGGCCTCTGATCCCGGCCAGCTGCCTGATCTGCTGCGCCGATCCCCTCGCTCCGGAGTCCGCCATCATGAAGATGGGGTTGAACGAGGGAATCTCCTCGCTGCGGCCGTCCGGATAGGTGACGGTGTCGGTCTTGATGGTGTCCATCATATCGGAAGCCACATGGTCCGTGACCTTGGTCCAGATGTCCACGATCTTGTTGTAGCGCTCGCCGTCGGTGATGAGGCCTTCGTTGTACTGGGTGATGATCTGGGCCACGTCTTCCTTGGCCTTTTCGATGATCTTTGCCTTCGAAGACGGGATGAGCATGTCCTCGATGCCGATCGAGATCCCGGCCTTGGTTGCGTAGAAGTATCCGAGGTCCTTGATCCTGTCCGCCAGCAGAACGGTGTTCTTGTCGCCGGCCACCCGGAAGCAGACGTCCACGAGGTCCGCCAGGGCCTTCTTGGTCATGGGCTTGTTGATAGTCTCGAAGGGGATCTCGTCGGGCACGATCTCGTTGAAGATGACCCGGCCCACCGTGGTGTCGTAGTACTTGCCTTCCATGCGCACCTTGATTTTTGCATGAATGGACACCACTCCCGCGTCATGGGCCGCCCTCACCTCTTCGGGCCCGAAGAAGATCATGCCCTCGCCCTTGGCCAGGGGCTTTTCCCTGGTCAGGTAGTACACGCCGAGCACGATATCCTGGGTGGGCACGATGATGGGCTTGCCGTGCGCCGGAGAAAGAATGTTGTTGGTGGACATCATGAGCACCCTGGCCTCGACCTGCGCCTCGACCGAAAGCGGCACGTGCACCGCCATCTGGTCGCCGTCGAAGTCGGCGTTGAAGGCTGGGCATACCAGCGGATGGAGCTGGATGGCCTTGCCCTCGATGAGAATCGGCTCGAAGGCCTGAATGCCGAGCCTGTGCAACGTGGGAGCGCGGTTGAGCATCACCGGGTACTCCTGGACCACTTCGGCCAGACATTCCCAGACCTCGGGCGTTTCCGCCTCAACGAGCCTCTTGGCGCTCTTGATCGTGCTTACGTATCCCTTGGTCTCCAGGCGGTTGTAGATGAACGGCTTGAAGAGCTCGATGGCCATCTTCTTGGGCAGGCCGCACTGATGCAGCCTCAAGTCCGGTCCGGCCGTAATGACCGAGCGCCCGGAGTAGTCCACGCGCTTGCCCAGCAGGTTCTGCCGGAAGCGTCCCTGCTTGCCTTTCAGCATGTCAGAGAGCGACTTCAAGGGCCTGCGGTTGGCGCCTGTGATGACCCTCCCCCTGCGGCCGTTGTCGAACAGCACGTCCACGGCCTCCTGGAGCATCCTCTTTTCGTTGCGCAGGATGATGTCGGGAGCATTGAGCTCCATGAGCCGTTTCAGCCGGTTGTTCCGGTTGATGACCCTGCGGTAGAGGTCGTTCAGGTCCGAGGTGGCGAACCGACCGCCGTCCAGGGGGACCAGCGGCCTCAGGTCGGGAGGCAGCACCGGGATGACTTTGAGGATCATCCATGAGGGGTCCTGCCAGGGTTTGAGGTGGTCGATCTCGTCGTGGGTGAGCCTGCGCGACTCCACGAGCCTCTCGATCACCTCGTTCACCTTGGGGATGATGGCCTTCTTCTCCGCATAGCTCGGGGCCTCCTCCCAACGCTTGCTGATCTTCCTGCATTCGGTGAGGATCTCTCCGAGAGTGCGCCTGAACTGCTCGTCCTTCTCCAGGTGGAACCGGTCCTCGATGAAGGTCATGAGATCGGCCGGGTCGATTCCCTTGAAAACGTTGACCATCCTTAAGCGGCGGCTCAGCTTCTTTTTCTTGGCCTCGCTCTTGGTGCTCTTGATCTCGTCTTTGAGCGTGACCGAGAGCTCGAGGATATCGAGATCCCTGATGAGGTCGTCGACCGCCTCGGCGCCCATCTTGGCGACGAAGCTGCCGATGCCGTGCTTGTCCACGCAGGCTCGGAACTTGTCTTCGGTCAGCAGCTCGGACTTGTGCAGCGGCGTGTCCTTCGGATCGGTAACGATGTAGCTCTCAAAGTACAGGACCCGCTCCAGCTCCTTGATGGAAAGATCGAGCAGGGCGCCGATCTTGCTGGGCAGGCTCTTCAGGAACCAGATATGCGCCACCGGAGTGGCCAGCTCGATGTGCCCGAGCCGCTCCCGGCGCACGCGGGAGTCGATCACCTCGACGTTGCACTTCTCGCACACGACGCCGCGGTGCTTCATGCGCTTATATTTTCCGCAGATACATTCGTAGCTCTTGATCGGCCCGAATATCCTGGAGCAGAAGAGGCCGTCCCTTTCGGGCTTGAACGTCCGGTAATTGATGGTCTCCGGCTTCTTGACCTCTCCGTACGACCACGCGAGGATCTTCTCAGGAGATGCGAGGCCGATGCGGACAGCCATGTAGTTGGAAGGATCTTTCGGTTTCTCGAAATAGCTGTATAAGTCTTCCAATCTTGTCTCCTTTGCTTAGTGCTGGCCCTGGCCCTCGATCAGTCCGATGTCCAGGCCAAGACTCTTGAGTTCTCTGGTGAGAACGTTGAATGATTCGGGAATGCCGGGCTCGAGCTCGTGCTGCCCTTTCACGATGGATTCGTACATCCTGGTTCTCCCGGCCACGTCGTCCGACTTCACGGTCAGGAACTCCTGCAGCGAATAGGCGGCGCCGTATGCCTCGATAGCCCACACCTCCATCTCTCCGAGCCTCTGGCCGCCGAACTGGGCCTTGCCGCCCAGCGGCTGCTGGGTCACCAGCGAGTAGGGGCCGATGGACCTGGCGTGGATCTTGTCATCCACCAGGTGGTGCAGCTTGAGCATGTACATCACGCCCACGCTCACCTTGCTGTCGAACGCCTCGCCGCTCCTGCCGTCGTACAGGACCACCCGACCGCCGTCGTCGATGCCGGCGATCTTCATCATGTCCTGAATCTCCTTCTCGGTGGCCGAGTCGAACACGGGCACGCCCACGGTCAGGCCCTCTTCCTGAATGTTCCGGGCGAACTCCAGCAGATCCTCCCTCGAGCACTTGTCCAGTATCTTGTGGATCTTCTTCGAGGTGTAGAACTTCTTGAGAATCGCCTTCAGCTCGCTGTTCGGCAGCTCTTTCTCGATCATCCGGTTGATGACGTCGCCGATGCCCTTCACGCCCCACCCCAGATGGGTCTCGAGGACCTGCCCCACATTCATACGGGAGGGAACGCCCAGGGGGTTGAGCACGATGTCCACGGGCCGGCCGTCAGCGAAGAACGGCATGTCCTCTTCCGGCAGAATGCGGGAGATGACACCCTTGTTCCCGTGCCTTCCGGCCATCTTGTCGCCCACCGAGAGCTTGCGCTTGATGGCCACGTAGACCTTCACCATCTTGTTGACTCCCGGCGGCAGGTCGTCGCCGGCGCTCAATTTTTCGATCTTCGAATCGTAGAAGTCGTTGATGAGCCGCTTCTGGTGATCGAGCCTCGAGATGATCTCCTCGATCTGGGCCTCGGTGTCTTCGCCGTCGGCGATGCGGATGTCCTTGAAGTCGTCGATGGAAAGCCCGGAGAGCATCTCGGGGGTTATGGCGGCCCCGCTCTTGGCGATGACGGTGTCGCCCAGGTGCGAAAGCAGAGGCCCTGCGAGCTTTTTGCCTGTCAGGAGCCTTTCGAGCCTGCTGCGCGCCGCATCGGTGATGATCGTGATCTCGTCTTCCTGATCTTTCTTGAAGTCGTCGATCTCCTTATTCTCGATCTCGAGCGTCCGCTCGTCCTTTTCCTGCCCCCTGCGGTTGAACACCCGGGCGTCGATCACGGTGCCCTCGATTCCGGGCGGTACCCTGAGCGAGCTGTCTTTCACCTCGCTGGCCTTTTCTCCGAAAATGGCCCGCAGGAGCTTTTCCTCGGGAGAAAGCTGGGTCTCTCCCTTGGGAGTGACCTTGCCCACGAGGATATCGCCGGGCTTCACCTCGGCTCCGATGCGCACGATGCCGGATTCGTCGAGGTCTTTCAGTGCTTCCTCGCCCGCGTTGGGGATGTCCCGGGTGATCTCTTCGCTGCCGAGCTTCACGTCCCGGGCCATGACCTCGAACTCCTCGATGTGCACCGAGGTGTAGAAGTCTTCCTTGACCACGCGTTCGCTGATCAGGATCGCGTCTTCATAGTTGTATCCGCCCCAGGGCATGAACGCCACGGTCAGGTTTCTTCCCAGGGCGAGCTCGCCTTCCTTGGTGGCTGGGCCGTCCGCGATGATCTCGCCCTTCTTCACCTTCTGGCCCTTCTTGACGATGGGCTTCTGGTTGAAGGACGTGTTCTGGTTGGCCCGCTTGAACTTGATGAGCCGGTAGATGTCGATGCCTGTGTCGTGCGGGTCTTCACCCACATCCTCGGCCATGACCACGATACGCTCGCTGTCGACATCCTGTACGACCCCGGAGCGCCGTGCCACAACACACACTCCCGAGTCGCGTGCGACCACCTGCTCCATGCCGGTGCCGATCATCGGCGGCTTGGGGAACAGGAGAGGCACTGCCTGACGCTGCATGTTGGCTCCCATGAGCGCGCGGTTCGCGTCGTCGTGCTCGAGGAACGGAACCAGGTTCGCAGAGACCGAGAAGAGCTGGTTGGTGGCGACGTCCATCAGGGTCACCTGCTCGCGGGTGGCCGTGCTGTACTCGCCGTTTCGCACGCGCACCCGCACCATTTCGGATGCAATGCGCCCGTCCGCGTCGAGCGGCTCGGTCGCCTGCACGATGACCTCGTGGTCTTCCTCGATGGCGCTCAGATAACGGATCTCGTCCGTCACCACGCCGTTCTTCACGACATAGTACGGGGTCTCGATGAACCCGAACTCGTTGACTTTTGCATACGTGGAGAGCGACACGATCAGGCCGATGTTCGGCCCTTCCGGGGTCTCGATAGGGCACACCCGGCCGTAGTGGGACGGATGAACGTCTCTGACCTCGAACACGGCCCTCTCCCTGGTAAGTCCTCCCGGGCCCAGCGCCGAGAGCCTGCGCTTGTGGGTGATCGCGGACAGAGGGTTCGTCTGGTCCATGAACTGGCTGAGCTGGCCGGAGCCGAAGAACTCACGGATCACCGCGCTCACGGGCTTCGGGTTGATGAGGTTGTTGGGCATCATGGTCTCCACGTCCTGGAGGCTCATGCGCTCCTTGATGGCCCGCTCCATCCTCACCAGGCCGATGCGGTACTGGTTTTCCAGCAGCTCGCCCACCGAGCGCACCCGGCGGTTGGACATATGATCGATGTCGTCGACGGACCTGCCCTGCACACCGTCCTTGAGCTCGAGCAGATAGCGTACGGTGTAGAGAATGTCCTCTTTCCTCAGCACGGTCGTCTCGAGCGAGGCCTCCTCTTCCGTGACGCCCAGCTTCTGGTTTATCTTCATCCGGCCGACCCGGGAAAGGTCGTAATACGCTGGGTTGAAGAACAGGTTCTCGAAGAAGTTGGTGGCTATCTCCAGCGTCGGGGGGTTGGACGGCCTGAGCCTCCGGTAGATCTCGATGATAGCCTCTTCCGGGGTGTCCACCTTGTCCAGCGCGAGCGTCTTGGTCAATGATGAGCTGTAGCCCACCTCATCATAGTAGATGGTCCTGATCTCGGTGATCCCCTGCGCATGGATCAGATCGAGCAGCTCCTGGGTCACCTCCTGGTTCGCATCGGCGATGATCTCGCCGGTGGCCATGTTCACGATGTCTTCGGCCAGGATCTTTCCCAGCAGTTCTTCCTCTTCCTGCACCACGGGCTCGATCTCCACTCCCTGAAGCCTCTTGAGAAGCTTCGGAGTGATCTTGCGGCCCGCCTTGAGCACCACCTCGTCGGTGCCCTTTATCTTGATGTCGGTATCGACCTTCATACCCCTCAGATTTGCGATGTCCACGTGCCTGAGCACCTTGTCTCCGGTCAACTCGAACCGGTGGGTGGGGTAATACATGCCGAGGATCTCCTGGTTGGAGAACCCCATGGCCTTGAGCAGGGTGGTGACCGGCATCTTCCGCCGGCGGTCGATCCTCAAGTACAGGATGCCTTTCGCATCGAAGTCCAGATCTATCCACGAACCACGGGCGGGGATGATGCGCGCGGAATAGAGCACCCGTCCGCCCGACTGGGCCCGGGCCGTGGTCTTGTCGAAGAATATTCCCGGCGAGCGATGGAGCTGGGATACGATCACCCGCTCGGTTCCGTTGATAATAAAGGTGGAGCTCGGCGTCATCAGCGGTATTTCGCCGAAATACACCTCCTGCTCCTTGATATCGCGAATGCTCTGGGTGCCGGTCTCTTCGTCCCGGTCCCAGACCACGAGACGAACCTTCAGTGTCACTGAGGCGGCATAGGTCATCCCCTTCTGGATGCACTCGTCGATATCGTACTTCGGCTCTCCGAGCCGGTATTCGACGAATTCCAGAGAGGCATCCTCATTGAAGTCCTTGATGGGGAAAACTGATTTGAACACCGTCTGAAGACCGATATCTTTCCTTTTCTCAGGCGGAACGTCCTTCTGGAGGAAGGCGATGTACGATTTCTTCGGCAGCTCGACCAGATCGGGTATGTCGAGGATTTCTTCCCTCTTCGCAAAACTCTTCCGCCTCAATTGTGGGTCTAAAAGGATTTCTTCTATCATCTACAGTCTTCCTTTTTGTTTTGGGTTTTCCTTACTGTCCTAAAAGCAGTTACCAGTATAAAAAAGCGCAGAAAGGGGTTGGTGTGAACCAACCCCGTATGATCGTAGGTTTTTCAGCCAATGGCTACTTGATCTCCACAACGGCGCCGACTTCTTCGAGCTTCTTCTTGGCGTCTTCGGCCTCTTCTTTGGAAATGCCCGTCTTGATGGCCTTGGGCGCGCCTTCGACGGCGTCCTTGGCCTCCTTGAGGCCGAGGTCGGTCAGGGAGCGGACCACTTTGATGACCTGGATCTTCTGGGCGCCGGCGTCCTTGAGGACCACGTCGAACTCGGTCTTTTCCTCGGCTGCTTCCGCCGCCGGTGCTGCACCGCCGGCCGGAGCGGCCGCCACTGCTGCCACGGGTGCGGCAGCGCTTACGCCGAACTTATTCTCGAGCTCTTTCACGAAATCCGCAAGCTCCAGAACCGTCATGTTCTCAATATATTTGACTACATCTTCCCGTGTAATTTCAGCCATTTCTCTTACTCTCCTTGTCTTTTCTGTTCTTCAACAGCCTTGAGTACATACACCAGCTGCCGCAGCAGTGCGGCAAACACCCCGACAAAGTTGCTGACGGGCGCATTGAGGGAACCGAGCATCTTGGCCAGGAGCACTTCCTTTCCCGGCATTTTCGCGAGCGCCTGAATGCCGTTCTCATCCAGGAGCTGGCTGCCCAGCACACCGGCCTGAATCTCGAGCTGCTCATTGTCCTTGGCAAAGTTCACCAGCACCTTGGCGATCGAGACCGGGTCGTTCAGTGCAATCGCAATGGCCGTGGGCCCGGCGAAAGACGCATCGAGCTTCGCGACGGGGGTATCATGGGCGGCCCTGTTCAGCAGGGTGTTCTTCACCACCCGGTACTTTCCGCCTGCATCCTTGATGCTCTTTCTCAGCTGGGTCAGCTTCTCCACATTGAGCCCCATGTAGTCGGTGACGAACACCGCCTGGGACTTGCCCAGCTCGTCATGCAACTGATTCACGAGTACTTCTTTGTCTGTTCTCTTCAATGAAATACCTCACCCCTTTCTTGTATAATCTATCCTGTCAAAGGGTGCCGGGGGATTCCCAGATCTCGGCGGGCAAACAGTTTAAGTCCGCCTTCTTAAGAGAAAAGGCGGACACCCGCTGTCTTTGACCAGGACGCTTTGCCTTGCTATTTCAGCAGCTGCGGAACCTCGACGGGGTCGACCCGGACACCGGGTCCCATCGTGCTCGACAGCGCGACACTTTTGAGATACGTACCCTTGCTTGACGACGGCTTGAGCTTGAGAACCATCTCGAGGAGAGCTTTCAGATTGTCCAGTATCTTTTCCTTGCCGAACGAGACCTTTCCCACCGAGCAGTGGATGATTCCCACCTTGTCGACCCTGAAGTCGACACGGCCGGCCTTCATTTCTCTCACGGCCTTGGCGACGTCGAACGTCACGGTGCCGAGCTTGGGGTTCGGCATCAGACCGCGGGGGCCCAGAACCCGGCCGAGCTTCCCGACCGTGCCCATGAGATCAGGGGTTGCGATCACTTTGTCGAAATCGAGCCATCCGCCCTGGATCCTCTCCGCCGCATCCTCGGCGCCGACGAAATCCGCGCCGGCCTCCTCGGCCTCTTTCGCCTTCTCTCCTTTTGCGAAAACGAGGACCCTGGTGGTCCTCCCGGTGCCATGAGGCAGAACGATGGATCCGCGCACCATCTGGTCCGCATGGCGCGGGTCGACACCGAGTCTCAGGGCGACATCGACACTTTCATCGAACTTGGCGTATGCGCTTTCCAGAACGAGGCTCAATCCGTCCTCGACGGTATATTTTTTCTGAGGATCGATCTTCTTCTTCACCTCAACGAACTTTTTCCCATTTTTCGCCATGGCTCATCTCTCCTTCAGTCAACGATGTCAATACCCATGCTCCGGGCAGTGCCGGCGATGATCCTGACCGCCTGGTCCATGTCATCGGTATTGAGGTCCTTCATTTTCTGCGTGGCGATGTCCTTGAGCTGGTCTCTGGTGAGCTTCGCCACCTTGTCCTTGTTGGGAGTCGATGAGCCCTTTTCGATGCCGGCGGCCTTGATCAGCAGGGTGGATGCGGGCGGACTCTTGGTAATGAAGGAAAAGGAGCGGTCCTGGTATACCATGATCTCCACCGGTATCTTGAATCCCCGCTGCTTGTCGGTCGCAGCGTTGAACGCCTTGCAGAACTCCATGATGTTCACCCCGTGCTGTCCCAGTGCAGGTCCGACGGGGGGCGAAGGTTTCGCTTCGCCTGCGGGTATATGAATCTTGATTTTCGCTACCACATTTTTTTTCGCCATGTGCTACCCCTTGAATCTATTTCTTGGTAATCTGATCAAAGTTCAGTTCAACCGGAGTGGATCTTCCGAATATGCTCACCAGGACTCTGACCTTGCCTTTGTCCGGCTTGGTGTCGTCTACGACGCCGCTGAAGTTCTGGAACGGGCCCTCATTGACGACAACCTGATCGCCGACGCTGAACTCGCTCTTGTACACGCTGGCTTCCGTCCCTTCTTCGAGCTGGGACTTCAGGGTCTCCACCTCAGTGTCCGGGATGGTGGCGGGCGTCGTTCTGCCGCCGACGAACCCGGTGATCTTGGGGGTGTTCATCACCACGTGCCAGGTCTTGTCGGTCAGCGCCATGCGCACGAGAATATAGCCGGGGAAATACCGCCTGTTCGCGGACTTCTTCTTTCCCGGAGCCGACTTCGGCGCCTGTTCGGACGGAACGAGTATGCCGGAGAAATACTCCTCCACGTGGAAGGCCTTCACCCGCTCCTCCAGGGACTTCTTCGCCTTATGCTCGTAGTTCGAGTGTGTGTGGACGACGTACCACTTATGCTCTACGTTTTCCTGCATACGATCAACTCAACACAAGCCTGACCACTTGGGAGAGGCCAAAGTCGATGACCCACAGAAAGAGGGACACCACGCCGCTCAAGACGAGCACCGCGATGGTCCCGCTCGTGACTTCCTTCCTGCCGGTCCAGGTGACCTTGTTCAGCTCGGCCTTGACTTCCTTCAGGTATGTCTTTACGCCTTCAATTTTTTCCATCTTCCCAACCAAATTGGCAGGCCAGGAGGGACTCGAACCCCCAGCATCCGGATTTGGAGTCCGGCGCTCTGCCAATTAGAGCTACTGGCCTGCACTCGTTTTTTCTACTTCGTTTCTTTATGCACAGTATGGGTACGGCAGAACGCGCAGTACTTCTTGATTTCCAGCTTCTCCGTACTCTTCTTCTTATTGCGAGAGGACATGTAGTTGCGCCTCTTGCATTCTGTACACGCCAACGTAATGGAATCTCTCATCTGCTCGCGACCTGCCTACTCGATGATCTTGACGATGACGCCTGAGGCGACGGTTCTGCCGCCTTCTCTGATGGCGAACCTCAAACCCTCGTCCATGGCGATGGGCTGGATCAGCTTGACGTCCATGGTGATGTTGTCCCCGGGCATGACCATCTCCACACCCTCGGGCAGCTTGATGTCACCCGTCACGTCCGTCGTCCGAAAATAAAACTGCGGACGATACCCCGTGAAAAACGGCGTGTGACGACCTCCCTCCTCCTTCTTCAATACATACACCTCTGCCGAAAAATGCGTGTGCGGCGTGATCGACCCCGGATGCGCAACTACCTGACCACGCTCCACCTCGTCACGCTTCGTTCCACGCAGCAACACCCCAATGTTGTCTCCCGCTCGTCCCTCATCCAACGTCTTGCGGAACATCTCAACACCAGTGCACACCGTCTTGGTCGTCGGCCTGATGCCCACAATCTCTATCTCCTCACCCGTCTTGATCACCCCACGCTCTACCCGGCCCGTCACAACCGTACCACGACCGCTGATCGTGAATATGTCCTCTACCGGCATCAAAAACGGCTTGTCCACATCACGCGTGGGCTCGGGTATGTAACTGTCCACCGCATCCATCAACTCAAATATGCACTTCGCCTCAGGAGAATCAGGATCGTCACTCTCTAATGCCTTCAACGCACTGCCCTTGATGATCGGTATCTCATCTCCAGGAAAATCATACGCACTCAAAAGCTCCCGAAGCTCCAACTCCACCAGCTCCAACAGCTCAGGATCGTCCACCTGATCAACCTTGTTCATGAACACCACCATCGCAGGCACGTTCACCTGCTTGGCCAACAATATGTGCTCGCGCGTCTGCGGCATCGGACCGTCTGAAGCAGCAACCACCAGTATCGCTCCGTCCATCTGCGCAGCTCCCGTTATCATGTTCTTGATGTAGTCCGCATGTCCAGGACAGTCGATGTGCGCATAATGACGATTCGCCGTCTGATACTCAACATGCGCCGTGTTGATCGTTATTCCCCGCTCCTTCTCCTCAGGCGCCTTGTCTATCTGATCATACGCCACAAACTCCGATAACCCCTTCTTCGCCAAATGCTTCGTTATCGCTGCGGTCAACGTCGTCTTACCATGATCTATGTGGCCTATCGTCCCCACATTCACGTGCGGCTTCGTCCTCTTGAATGTCTCCTTAGCCATCGGCAGTCCCCCTTAATAGTTTTTTTCTCTGCACAAGCCCATAGATGGAGCCCACGCCCGGGATCGAACCGGGCACCTCTTCCTTACCAAGGAAGTGCTCTACCTACTGAGCTACGTGGGCACGTATCCTTACACAAGAGGGGTATTGGAGCGGGAAACGGGATTCGAACCCGCGACCCTCAGCTTGGAAGGCTGACGCTCTAGCCAACTGAGCTACTCCCGCATCAACAAGGAAGCGCAGTCTTTACGACTCACGTCTCCTGCGTCCCTCACATCTTCTGGTGGAGGGGGGAGGATTCGAACCTCCGAAGGCTGAGCCGGCAGATTTACAGTCTGCTCCCTTTGGCCGCTCGGGAACCCCTCCTACACTAATCTTGGAGCTGGAGATGGGACTCGAACCCGCAACCTGCTGATTACAAATCAGCTGCTCTACCGATTGAGCTACTCCAGCCCTGTTAGCGCACGAATAGCCTGCGCAGAAAGTGTGTGTATCTCAAGGATCACACAAAAGTCAAGGGTTAATATTGCTTGGGAAGAATTTCGCACATGCTTCATCGCAGGCCCGATTTTCGAGAATGAAGGAAACGTTCCCGCCTCATTCAGACGACCCATCTTCTGTTCCGATCTTTCGTACCCACACAGCCCACCTCCGCTCGAGAGGGTTTGTGCAGGATGGGTGCACTACATCATCCCCCGAGACGGTGTCAAGGGCAAATCAGCAGATGCGAAAACCCGCATGAAACGCGGGAAACCTCATTATTGACCCTCTTGATGCGCGTGTGCTAACAATGCCGCAATATGACAAATAAGATCGATCACGTCGCTATCATCATGGACGGAAACGGCCGGTGGGCGAAGGGCCGCGGGATGCCCCGGCTCAAGGGCCACGAGGCGGGCGCCAGGGCAGCCAGGAAGGCGGTGGAGGCCGCCAGGGAGCGGGGGATCGGATACCTCACGCTCTACGCCTTCTCGTCCGAGAACTGGCGGCGGCCGAAAGACGAAGTGGAAGGGCTCTTCACGCTCCTGGAAGGATTCATCGACCGGGAGATAGACCGTCTCGTTGAGAGCGGGGTCCGGCTCCACACCATCGGCGACCTCTCGAAGTTTCCTCCCGGCCTCAGCCGCAAGATCGCCCTCACCGCCCAGAAGACCGAGGGCAACAGCGGGCTGCACCTGACCGTCGCCCTGAACTACGGCGGCCGGAACGAGATCGTCCGGGCGGTCCGCCGCATCATGAAAGACGGCCTCCTCCCGGAGGCGATCGACGAAGACGTGCTGCCGCGCTATCTCGACACCTCGTTCATGCCCGACCCGGACCTCCTCATCCGGACGGGCGGAGAGCGGCGTATCAGCAACTATCTTCTGTGGCAGCTCGCCTATACCGAGATCTATTTTTCGGACATCCTGTGGCCTGACTTCGACGAGAGTGCCCTGGATGCGGCCATATCCTGGTTCTCGACCAGGCAGAGGCGATTCGGCATGACCCCCGAGCAGGTCGAAGGCGATCCGCTGCCATGATTCGCATCTTCGGCGCGCTCATCCTTCTGGTCATCTTTGCCGTCCCCGCAGTGCTCGGGCCGGCGTGGGCCTTTTTCATCGTCGTGCTCGCCGTCATTCCCGTCTGCCTGTACGAGTTCTACCGGGTGGGCCTCGAAAAGGACGCGCGGCCCCTGGGCGCGCTCGGTCTGGTGGGGTCCTTCCTATACCTCTATACTATATATATGTGCTCGCCGGCGGAATCGCTTCTCACCCTCTGCGGCATCGGCGCGGTCATTCTCATCGCCGGGCTGTATCTCTTCGAGAAAGGCAGGGCAACAGCCAGGCAGGTGAGCTTCGCCCTCTCCGGCCTCATCTATCCCCTGGGGCTCCTGAGCTTCTGGATTCTGGTCAGAAACGGCATCGACGGCCGGTTCTGGATGATCTTCGGGCTCCTGGCCACCTTCCTTGCGGACGTCGGAGCGTACTACGTTGGCAAGAATCTGGGCAGGCACCCGCTGGCGCCCCGCCTGAGTCCCAAGAAGACTGTGGAAGGTCTGTTCGGAGGCGTTGCGGCGAGCATTCTGGGAGCGAGCCTGTTCTTCTTCCTCTATCCCCGTTTCCTGCCGCTCGAGGCATCGTACCCTCTCTGGGTGATTCCGGTCCTTGCCGGGGCCATCAGCATCCTGGACCTCGCGGGAGACCTGAGCGCGTCCATGTACAAGAGAGACTTCCACGTCAAGGACATGGGCAGCCTGATCCCAGGCCACGGCGGCATGCTCGACCGCATGGACGGAGTCGTTCCGGTGGGGGTTTTCCTCTATTTCGTCATCAGGGTGCTGCAGTAAATGAAAACGATAGTCGTCCTCGGCTCTACCGGCTCGATCGGCCGATCCACCCTTGACGTCATCCGGCGCAGGCCCCGCGAATTCAAGGTCGCGGGCCTGTCGGCCTGCACAAATGCCCGGCTCCTCGAGCAGCAGGCGGACGAGTTCGGCGTCGATATCACTGCCCTGAGATCCCCTGCAGGCAGCGTTCCGGGCCAAAGGCGCGTCATCACGGGTGAAACGGCGGCCGCGGATATCGTCGCCATGACCAGGCCGGACATCGTGGTGAACGGCATATCCGGGGCGGCTGGATTCCTGCCTTCTCTGCAGGCCGTGCGGCAGGGATCTGTCCTGGCCCTGGCCAACAAGGAGTCCCTGGTCATCGGCGGCGCCTTCCTCACACAGGAGGCCCGAAGACACAGGGCGACCCTGATCCCTGTCGATTCCGAGCATTCGGCCGTCTTCCAGTGCCTTGCAGGCGAGAGGCCCGAAGAGGTCAGCCGGATCTTCCTCACCGCATCGGGAGGTCCTTTCCGTACCAGACCGAAAGAGACCTTTCCGGACATCACCCCGGAAGAGGCGCTGAGCCATCCCACCTGGTCCATGGGCAAGAGGATCACCATCGACTCGGCCACCATGATGAACAAAGGGCTGGAGATCATCGAGGCATACTGGCTCTTCGGCGTCGATCTGAGCAGGATCCAGGTGGTTGTGCATCCCCAGAGCATCGTCCACTCCATGGTGGAGTTTCGCGACATGAGCATCAAGGCCCAGCTGGGGGTTCCGGATATGCGCTCGGCAATCGCCTATGCGCTCTCCTGGCCCTCACGGATGGAGCTGGATCTGAAGCCCCTGGATCCGGCCGCCATGAAGAAGCTCGAATTTTTTCCGCCGGACGAAGACAAGTTCCCGGCGCTCGAGCTCGCCCGGGCTTCCATGGAACAGCCCCGCACGCTGCCCTGCGTCATGAACGCGGCGGACGAGACAGCGGTGGACGGCTTCCTGAAACGCCGAATTCGATTCGATGGGATCATCGATATCGTCCGGAAAACGATGGACAAGCTCGCCGGTTCACGGGTAAGCTCTCCCGAAGACCTGATCGAACTCGATCGCGAATCACGGAAAATTGCGGGGAATATGATACCATGACCACTCTTTTCGCTTTCATTATCGTCTTAGGCATTCTGATTTTCATCCATGAGCTCGGACACTTCCTCCTGGCAAAGGCAAACGGCGTCGGCGTCCTGAAGTTTTCGCTCGGCTTCGGGCCCGCCCTCGTGAGAAGGCGCATCGGCGAGACAGAGTACCGGATATCGGCCATTCCTCTCGGCGGGTATGTCAAGATGCTCGGAGAGGACCCTTCCCAGGAGGGAGACACATTCTCTCCCATCGATCCCTCCCGCTCGTTCGCGAAAAAGAGTCTGGGGGCCCGTGCCCTGATCGTGGCCGCAGGCCCGGTGTTCAACCTCCTGCTCGCTGTCGTGATTTATATCGTGATCGGCTGGACGGGAATCCCTACCGTCCCTCCGGTGGTGGGACAGGTGATGGAGAACACCCCCGCTGAGGCCGCAGGCCTGATGAAGGGAGACAGGATCGTTTCCATCCAGGGCAAAACGGTGGAGTCGTGGGAGGATATTTCGATAATCATACTGGAATACGCGCCTGGAGAGAACATTCAGTTCGTCATCGAGCGCGACGGCACCCAGTTTTCCCTCAATGCCTCTCCGGTGATGACCAAAGACAAGAACATCTTCGGCGAGGAGATCGAGCGCCCCATGATCGGCATCTCCCGCTCCGAAGAGATCATCATGAAGAGCCTGGGATTCTTCCCGGGCATCGGCTACGGCTTCACCCAGACATGGAACATCATCGAGCTGACCGGCATCGGGGTCTGGAAGATGATCGACGGCACGCTGGACTTGCGGGAGAGCCTCGGGGGGCCCATTCTCATCGCCCAGGTCTCCGGCGAGACCTTCAGGGCGGGCATGCTCCCCTTCTTTTCCATGATCGCGTTCGTGAGCATCAACCTCTTTCTCATCAACCTGCTCCCCATACCGGTTCTGGACGGAGGCCACATCCTGCTCTTCGGCATCGAGGCCGTCACGGGCAAACCCGTGGAGGGAAGGCCGCGGGAAATCGCACAGCAGATCGGGCTGTTTCTTCTGATCCTGCTCATGCTCCTGGCCTTTTATAACGATCTGGCTCGGATATTCCAGGGGAGCTAGCCGATGGTTGTCCTGGCCGTCGACACCTCCACGAACGTCTGCACAGCGGCTCTTATGAAAGACCGGGGCCCGGCCCACGAGATCAGCGTCGAGGTCCGGTCCGGACACAGCGGGAGACTGCTGCCGGTCATCGATACGCTCTTCGGGCTGAGTCCGTTTTCGAAAGAGGATGTAGGGCTCATCACGGTCGGAGTGGGCCCCGGCTCGTTCACGGGAATCAGAATCGCCATCGCCACGGCAAGGGGCCTTTCTCTGGCCCTGGGATGCCCGCTGGTCGGGGCGAACACGCTCGACGCGCTGGCCTGGGGCGCCCTCCCCTCCGCCCTTCCGATCATGCCGGTGATCGACGCGAGAAAGTCCGAGGTGTTCTGCCGCCTCTATGCGCCTGACGGCAATCCGCTGACCTCGCCCATGAACCTCAGGCCCGGGAATCTGGGCGAGATCGTGAGCGATGAGACCCTCTTCATCGGCAACGGTGTGGAGCTCTATCGGGAAGTCCTGTCCCGCACCCTGGGCACGCGCTTTCAGGAAGGTCCGGAGCACCTGTGGCATCCAAGGGCGTCCGTGCTCGGCCGTATGGCCCTTCTCCATGTGTCCCGAGGGGAATATCGGCCCGCCCAGCCTCTGTACGTGCGGCCCTCGGATGCGGCGCTCGCTCTCGAGAGGATGAAGCCGGGAGAACAGCGATAAGATACCCCTTAAGCCGCGCTGTGCGGTACCTTCCGAACGAATGTGCGCCCTACTGCTTCGGTTTTCTCCATGCGCCTGCCAGCATCAGGAACCCGGAACCGAAGAGGATCAGCATGGCGGGCTCCGGTACCGGCTTTACGGGAGCGCAGGCAACCCTCCCCCACAGGCTGGTGCTGCTCCAGGAGTTTTCCGATGTCCGGAGTTCGCTGATGAGATTCGATGCATCGGGTCCGAAGCCGAGAAGCTCCAGAACATACAGCTTGCCGTTTACCATGAGCGTTTGCGCAGTAAACGAGGCGGGAAAATAGAGGAAGTCATCATTCTGGTTCCCGCTGTTGATGTTCGGCGTGTTGAGGATCGAAAAACTGAACCCGAAATTCGCTGCCGCCCTCTCCGGATCGGCAAATGTCATCACCAGGCGCATATCAACCCCGCTGATCGCTGTGCCTAAAAGCGTTGGGGCGTTCAAGCACCTGAGCTGCCCGAGCTCGAAGATATCTCCGACGCTGCAGACATAGGGAACATCCACGCCGGTGAAGCCCAGGCCGCTCTGATAGCCGCCCGCTCCGAAAAAAATCCGGCTCTCCGTCCCCGAGCCGTATGCGACAGAGGCGGTCGTATACCTCACCGTGGACAAATCACCGCCGGCAGGGTTGTACCAGCTGCCCGACACGCCTTCCAGTACCAGGGCATACGACGGGAAAACGAGGAACGACAGGAACAGCAGACCGCACCAGGACACTCTGAGAACAATTTTCATACCCGACCTCCATCATACAATCATGAACTGGAATGACCCTGCCTATGCAACTTGCAGACCACAGAAAAATGACGAAACGAATCGAGAAAATATCGGATGACCGGCCGGTCGCATGCACCCCGCTGTAAAATTTATCGACACTGGTGGAGGACAGGGAATCATCTGGAAAAAATAAGCCTCAGATATGATTCACACCAGCGGTCGGGATACACTGTAAAATACTCCGACGCCGCTGGAGACCCGGGCCGGTCCACGATCCGTGAGGCGCAGGGCGGCTACGCCTCATCCTTGCGGATGGTGACTCGGACGCGGGAGATGCGGTTGCCCCGCATGCGCTCTATCCTGAACTGCATGTCCTGCCAGGCCACCTTGTCGCCCTCCTCGGGTATGCGGTCCAGCAGCTCGTAGATCAGGCCCGAGAGCGTATCGTATTCCTCGGGGAACTCCCGGTCGATCGACCTGCCCAGATCGCGCAGACCGATGTTGCCGGTGATGATGAAGCTCCGCTCTCCCACCGGGATGACGTGGGCGAGGATGATGTCGTGCTCGTCGACGATGTCCCCCGTGATCTCCTCGATGATGTCTTCGAGCGTAATGCCCCCTTTCACGGTGCCGTACTCGTCCACGACGAATGCGATGTGCAGGCGCATCTGCTGAAAGTCGATGAGCTGCTTGAGAATGGGCTTGGTTTCGGGGATGAAATAGGCCTCGCGGAGCGAGTCTCTGATACGGAAGTCTTCCGGGCTGTCAACGTAGCGCCACAGATCGCGGATATGGAGATACCCGATGATGTTGTCGCGCTCACCCTCGTACACCGGGTATCTGCTGTAGTTCTTGGAGGCGATGGTCTTCCTGATGTCCTCGAACGAACTCTCCACCGGGATGAACTCCATGTCGGACAGCGGAATCATGATCTTCTTGACCGGCACGGTGTCCATGTCCATGACCGCCACCAGCATCTTGGCCTTGGGCTCCTGGATAAAGCCCTCCTTGTGCCCCATGGTGATGACCGACTCCACGTCTTCTTCCGTGAGCCGGTCGGCGCCTTCCTGCTTGAAGTGGAACAGGGAGAGCAGCGCCCGCGAGGCCAGGCTCAAGAGGCGCGCGAGAGGGGCGAGCACCTTGATGAGAAGGCTTATGGGGTAGGCCACGATCATGGCGATCGTATCCGCCCGGTAGGCGGCGATGGTCTTAGGCGTGATCTCGGAGAAGATGAGCAGGATCACGGTCATGGCCAGAGAGGCAAACAGGATTCCCTCGTCGCCGAAGATGGACAGGAACAGCGCCGTGGCGATGGCCGACCCCAGGATGTTGACGAAGTTGTTGCCGAGCAGGATCACGCTGATGAGGTTGTCCGGTTTTTCCAGGATGGTCTCCACCCTCCTCGCCTCCCGATTTCCTTTCTCGGAGAGGCTCCTGATCCGGAACCGGTTGGCCCGCATGAACGCGGTTTCGCTGCCGGAGAAAAACGCCGAGAGGATGATGATCACCACCAGGATAACCACATAGGTGATCTCTCTGGTACCGAATGACATTATCTTGCCGTCCTTTTCTTCTTCTGCACGTTCTCATTCCTCGAAGAGCAGCAGCTGCTGCGTTCTCGTCTTTCTCGCCTCCTCGCGGACGGCGCAGCACTCGGGGGGAATCCTCGAAATGAACGGAGAGGGACTGCCGTTTGCGCTCACGAGATACAGAAGATCCACGGCCCTGGTCATTGCAACATAAAACAGGTTGCTCTCCTCATCCTCGGGACACCCATGGAGGGGGAACACGTCCCGGGAGAGGTCCGGTATGAAGACGCACTTGAACTCCAGGCCCTTGGCCGCGTGCGCCGTGATGACGCGCACCTTCTCCTGCGCGAGCGCGCCCTGGTCGTGGCTCAGTCTCAGGAACCGTATGAACCCGTCCGCGTCGTCTCCGAAGGTGCGGGCGTATTGATAGAACACGTGGTCATCCGGAAGGTCCGGAAGCCTGAACAGGCCGGACGCCTCCAGAGAGCGCACCCGCTCGAGGACCGGTCCGCCCGGAGACGTGAGCAGGGCCTCGGCGCGCATCAGCTTCAGGGCTTCCGGCGACCCCGCGGGCACGGCATCGTCCTGTGCGTGCGCGGCGACCCCCCTGACCAGGGGCTGCCAGCCCTTGAGCTCCAGCAGGGCCAGGCGCTGCCTGACGCCGTTCAGCGACGCGAGGGGCCTGGCGTAGGCGGTGTCGAACGGGATCGACGCCTTCGACAGTGCCTCCATGATCGGCTGCGCCTGATGCCGGGTACGTACGATGACCGCCATGTCGCTCAGAGAGTATTCGGCCTGCGCCCTGTCTACAGCCCGGCTGGAGAGGCCTCCGGCGAGCGACTCGATCTCGCGGGCGATGAACTCGGGCCCGGCGTGCGTCCTGACCACCCTGATCGGCTCGCCCCTGCGGGGGCTCACCACCGCGCGGCGGCCGATGAATGCATTTGACCCCTCCGCGATGCGGGCGTGAAGCCGGTAGGTCTCTGTCAGATCGAACGAGCGGGCGTGAGGGTGATCGCGGAGGAAATCGTCGAAGCTCGCGGGGCTGCTGCCCCGGAAGCCGTAGATGGCCTGGCTCGGGTCGCCGATGACCATCAGGCTCTCCGCCCGGGCGGCAAGCGCCTTGAGAAATTCATACTGCAGGGGGTTGATGTCCTGGAACTCGTCCACCATCACGTGATCCCAGGCCGGCACATACCTTCCCGACAAGATGAGCCCGAGCGCCTCTTCGATCATGCCCTCGTAAGTGTAATATCCCTCGGCCTGAAGGGCTTCGACCAGAAAGGCCTGCTCGCCCCCCAGGGGCCGCCGCGTGCTGAGGCTCAGGAGCAGGTCCTGGACGAACGGCCCGTCGCCCAGCCCCCACCGCGACGCCGTCTCGGACAGCATGTCTTCGTCCGCGATGTGGAAATCGCGCCCGCAGTCGCGCAGAATCCGTGCTGCCAGGGCGTGGAAGGTGAGCACGTCGGGTCCCGCCCCGTCCAGCCTGCCGCTGATCTCCTGTGCGGCCTTGACCGTGAACGTGACGGCGAGAATCGAGGCCTGCCCGGCCTGAAGCAGCGTCCGGATCCGCTCCACCAGGGTCCTGGTCTTCCCCGTTCCCGGGCCTGCCCTGACCACGAGCACTCCCTCGCGGCACGCGGCTATGTCTTTCTGGACCGGCCCCAGCCGGAGCCCGGCTGCAGGTGGATCGCTCTTGCGACTGGAGGATGCCGCCGCCTTCGCGCGTTTTTTCGGACGGGCCAGCGGCTTGCCGAAAAGATCGGCGGAGAACAGCAGGTCGTCCTCATGCTCTCCGAACACGCGCACGCGCCCGAACCTGCCGTCATACCCCGGCTCCTTGAAGACCTCTCCCGCGCGCATGCGGGTGAGAGCCAGGGCCAGGACATCGCCCGCCGCGGCCCGGACCTCCGCGAGGTCCGCATCCATGAGCAGGGGCAGCTCGCCTCCCAGCCGGGAAATGAGGCGGCGATGAGCGTCTTTCACCCGGTTGGAGGCGCTTCCGGTCTGCATGATCTCGCCCAGGATCTCGGCCAGAGGGATCAGCGAGT
>Ga0302245_1000091_pt1 | contig 97981 bp, 88 predicted proteins | sample AAG_UR_Thr_MG_FD_193512 | JGI IMG/M metagenome (GOLD analysis project Ga0302245, IMG submission 193512) | Enriched activated sludge microbial communities from anaerobic digester in WTTP, New Holstein, Wisconsin, United States - AAG_UR_Thr | ecosystem: Engineered > Bioreactor > Anaerobic >... | reverse complement strand
CGTCTCTTCTTCCCTGTGATTCCGACGCTTTTGCTACCTGATCGTATGATATATATGTCGCTAAGCCTTTGTCTCCCAAGACTTTCGTTATCGCTGCCGTCAATGTCGTTTTTCCGTGGTCCACGTGTCCTATCGTTCCTACGTTTACGTGCGGTTTTGATCTATCAAATTTCTCTTTTGACATCTTTTTCTCCTTTGCTAATTATAAAATTATATTTTCTTTTCCAAAATTTTGTCTGCTATCTGCTTAGGAACTTCTTCATAGTGAGAAGGTTCCATCGTATAATTTCCTCTTCCCTGCGTCAACGAACGAAGCGTCGTAGAATAGCCGAACATTTCAGACAAAGGAACCTGCGACTTAATATGCTGCACTTTGTTCCTTGAATCCATGTTCATAATTTTTCCTCTTCTTGAATTTAAATCGCCGATAACGTCTCCCATATAATCTTCGGGAACTACGACTTCGGTTTTCATTATAGGTTCAAGAATGATAGGATTTGCTTTTTTGCATGCGTCTTTAAAAGCCATTGAACCGGCAATTTTAAACGCCATTTCGGAAGAGTCAACTTCGTGGAACGAACCGTCCGTCAATGTAACTCTTACGTCTACCACAGGATAACCCGCCAGTGTTCCCGCAGTAAGTGCTTCTTTAATACCTTTTTCAACCGCCGGGATGTATTCTCTTGGAATTACACCTCCGACAATTTTGTTGACGAATTCAAATCCTTTAGCCGCTTCAAGAGGTTCAACGGTAATGATAACATGACCGTATTGTCCTCTTCCGCCGGTCTGCCTGATGTACTTGGATTCCGCTTCAGCCGGTTTTCTGATTGTTTCTCTGTATGCAACCTGAGGTCTTCCGACGTTTGCCTGAACGTTAAATTCTCTTTTCATTCTGTCTACGAGAATTTCAAGATGAAGTTCGCCCATACCTGAAATAATGGTCTGGCCTGTTTCTTCATCAGTTCTGACGGTAAACGTAGGATCTTCTTCGGCAAGCCTGCTCAATGCGTTTGCAAGTTTTTCTTCATCCGCTTTTGATTTAGGCTCAATAGCAACCGAGATAACCGGATCCGGGAAATCCATTGATTCAAGAACTACCGGATTTGCTTCGTCGCAAAGCGTGTCGCCTGTCGTCGTATTTTTCAATCCGACTACGGCGGCAATATCGCCCGCTCTTACTTCCTTGATTTCCTCTCTGTTATTTGAATGCATTCTTACGATACGAGATATTCTTTCCTTGTTGTTTTTACCAGGATTGAGCACGTAAGAGCCGCTGTTCAAAGTTCCGGAGTATACTCTGATGTAGGTCAGCTTTCCTATAAAAGGATCTGCCTGTATTTTAAATGCAAGCGCCGCGAAAGGAGCATTATCGTCGGCATTTCTTGCAACTTCTTCATTAGTGTCCGGATTTACGCATTTCATGTCTTTTCTGTCAAGCGGAGATGGCAAATAATCGCATACCGCATCCAACATAGGCTGTACGCCTTTGTTTTTGAATGCAGTTCCGCATAATATAGGGATTAATTTTATTTTAAGTGTTGCTGTTCTGATTGCCTGTCTGATTTGTGCTTCGGTCGGTTCTTTTGCTTCCATGTAGCAGTTCATAACTTCTTCGCTGTAATCTGCCAGCAATTCTATCATGTGCGCTCTGTACTGCTTTGCTTTTTCTACTAAGTCTGCCGGAATGTCGGTAACGTCAAATTTTGCGCCTAACTCTTCGCCGCTCCAAATATGAGCTTTCATTTCCACCAAGTCGACTATTCCTTTAAACTCCGATTCCTGACCTACCGGAATCTGTATCGGAAGAGGCGTAGCGCCGAGTTTTTCTCTAACCTGGTCAACTACCATATAAAAATCTGCGCCTATTTTATCCATCTTATTTGAGAAAATGATTCTGGGAACATGGTACTTGTCGGCCTGTCTCCAAACCGTTTCAGACTGAGGCTCAACGCCGTTTCCTGAGTCAAATACAACAACCGCGCCGTCCAAAACTCTCAGAGATCTTTCAACTTCAGCCGTAAAGTCAACGTGGCCGGGGGTATCTATTATGTTAAACTGCATGTCTCTCCATTTGCAGTATGTTGCGGCTGATGTTATGGTTATGCCTCTTTCTCTTTCCTGTTCCATCCAGTCCATAGTAGCGGCGCCTTCATGAACTTCGCCTATTTTATGTGTTCTTCCCGTATAATAAAGTATTCTTTCCGTAGTGGTGGTTTTGCCTGCGTCAATGTGAGCGGCAATACCGAAATTTCTAATTTTTTCCAATGCAAATTCTCTAGCCATGTGTTTTCCTCAAAAAGTTATTGTCAACCTTTTAAACGGTTGCGTTTTAAAAACATAAACAGTAAAAAAAACATAAACGCATATTTTTTACGTAAATATGCATTATTTTTTTACGTGTCAATAGTAAAAAAATACATCTTTCCTACATAATCCCCGCTATAAAAACAGCGACGATATAATGTAGACAAGTTTGTGAATTATACATTATTCGCGTTTTAATGTCAATAGCATCCGGCAAATCACGGAAAACAGCGCGAAAATATAATCCGTTTAATTTTATTTATTTCAAAACCGCTCCGGTTGATGCCGAAGTAACGAGTCTTGAATATCTGTTAAGCCAGCCGGTTTTTATTTTAGGCTCGGGCTTTTTCCAAGTTTTAAATCTTTTGTCTATTTCCTCTTTTGTAAGTTTAACGTTTATCTTTCTTTCAGGTATATTTATATCTATTGTATCGCCGTCTTTTATAACCGCTATTACGCCGCCTTCCATGGCTTCGGGAGAAACGTGGCCTATGCACGGACCTCTTGTTCCGCCGGAAAATCTTCCGTCGGTAATAAGAGCGACAGAATCGGAAAGGCCCATACCGTGTATCATACTGGTAGGCGCAAGCATTTCTCTCATGCCGGGGCCGCCTTTCGGGCCTTCATATCTTATAACGACAACGTCGCCTTTTTTTATTTTTCCCGACATTATCGCGTTCATGGCGAGTTCTTCGCTGTTAAAAACTTTTGCTTTGCCGGTAAATTTTTTCATTTTTTCGCTGACGGCAGCCTGCTTTACAACGGACCCGTCAGGAGCGATATTTCCGGTTAATATGGCAATTCCGCCTTCTTTATGATACGGATTTTTTTCTCTTATTACGTCCGTATCCAAAACCTGCGATTTTTTTGCTATATCTTTTATGTTCAATCCCGAAACAGTTTTGTTCGGAATAAGTTTTGCTTTAACGGCCGACAACACGGCCGGAATACCTCCGGCGTTTTCAAGATCTTCCATATAATGATCTCCGGCCGGTTCAAGTAAAGTTATATGATTTACCTGCCTTGATATTTTGTCAAACAAATCAAGTTTAAAATCAACTTTCGCCTCATGCGCTATCGCCGGAAGATGCAGAACGGTGTTTGAAGACCCGCCCAAAGCCATATCAACGACTATAGCGTTATGCAAAGAATTTTTATTTATAATTGATCTTGGAGTTATATTCTTTTTTACAAGCTCAACAACCTGAATTCCGGATTCATAAGCTATTCTTCTTTTTTTCGCCGATACCGCCGGCGCCGTAGCGCAGCCCGGCATTGACATTCCCATTGTTTCTGTAAGACACGCCATCGTATTTGCGGTATAAAGGCCCTGGCATGAACCTGCTCCGGGACAGGCGCACATTTCAAGTTCTTCAAGTTCTTTAAGATTTATTTTTTTGCTCTGGTACAACCCCACAGCTTCAAAAGTATCTCTCACAAAAGAACGTCTCTTTTTATTATAAAAACCGGTAAGCATCGGGCCTGCCGTAACCACTATTGAAGGAATATTTAAACGCGACGCGGCCATAAGCATGCCGGGCGTAATTTTATCGCAGTTTGTAAGAAGAACAAGTCCGTCAAGGCAGTGGGCGTTTGCGACCGATTCTATCATATCGCATATAAGTTCCCTTGACGCAAGCGAATAATGCATTCCGGCATGTCCCATTGCAATACCGTCGCATATAGCGGGAGTTCCGAATATAAAAGGTACTCCGCCGCCTGCGGCAATTCCTCTTTCTATAAATCTTTCAAGATCTCTCATCCCTATATGGCCGGGGACCAAATCAGTAAAAGAAGAAGCTATTCCTATGTAAGGTTTGTTTTTATCTTTCGGACTTATGCCTGTAGCATATACCAACGATCTGTTGGGAGCTCTGTTTGCGCCGCATTTTATCGTATTGCTTTTCATTTGAATCACCTTTTTTTCTTTAAAGAATTATAGTAGTTTTTTATTTCTTCTGAAGCGTCCAGCCTCATCGCTTGCCGGCACATTTCCAACGCTTTATCTCTTTTTTCCATCGCTTCAAGACATACCGCATATCTGAAATACGCAAGAGCCAGCATTTGATTATTTTTCACGGCGCTTTCTCTTTCAGTGACAAATTCATAAAATTCTATGGCTTTGCGGTAATTTTTTACTATGAAATTATAATCGCCCATTCCCATATTTGCTTCAACTGAATTTACCTTTCTTCTCCATGAATCGGTATATATATCTTCAACCCTGCTTATATCTCCTATTCTGAGATAAAAAGCTCCTATGTCATAAGCCAGCTGCGGATCCGAGGTTCTTGCAAGAACTGTTTCATAACATTCTTTTGCCTTACTTATATCGCCTCTTTCTTCATAGATTCTGCCCATCTGAAACATCGCGTGTGGATCGTCATTTTTATATCTTACGGCTTCTTTAAAACATTCTAACGCCAGATCATTATCGCCTATTTTTTGCGCAGCTGCCGCATCTTCTACACATGACTGGTAATTTTTAGCTCCGGCATATCCGCAAAAACAAAATAACGCAATAATCAATACCGCTATTTTTTTCATTTTTCGCCCTCTATTTTGTTTTTTAACAGTTTATATTCAACAGAATCGGCCAGCGCCTGCCAGCTTGCGTCTATTATATTTTCGCTTACGCCTATTGTTCCCCACGTATGTTTGCGGTCTTTTGACTCTATAAGAACTCTTACGCTTGCCGAAGTATCGGCATCGCTGTTTATAACGCGGACTTTAAAATCAATAAGCAGAACGTCTTTGATTTCAGGATAAAACTTAACCAATGCTTTTCTTAAACATTGGTCTAAAGCATTAACGGGACCGTCTCCTTCAGCCACCGTATGTTCTTCCCTGCCGTTTACGTCAAGTTTAACTGTAGCCTCCGAAACTATCTTTCCGTTATTGTTTTTTTCAACTATGACTCTGTATCCTTTTAAAGTAAAAAAATTATCGTAATGTTTTTCTATTTTTTTAGTTAAAACAAAAAACGAACCGTCGGCATTTTCATACTGATAGCCCTGATTTTCTTTTTCTTTTACCGCTTTTATAACTTCTTTAATTTTTTCCGATTTGCCGTCAATGCCGATCTGCAATTCGCCGGCTTTTGATATTATATTGCTCTTGCCGGACAGATCGCTTACAAGAATTCTTCTTGCGTTGCCGACCTCTTTGGGATTTATATGCTCGTATGTCTTAGAATTTTTTTCTATGGCGCTTACATGAATTCCGGCTTTATGCGCAAACGCGTTATTGCCTACGTACGGCAGCGAATCGTTTGGAATTAAATTGGCTATTTCATAAACATATCTTGAAAGTTCTGTTAATTTTTCCAAATTTTTAGCGGGAACGCACTGATATCCTCTTTTTAACTGCAAAGAAGGAATTATTGAACATAAATTGGCATTGCCGCATCTTTCGCCAAGCCCGTTTATCGTTCCCTGAACCATTTCGCATCCTGATTCCACGGCTATAAGAGAATTAGCCGTAGCGCACCCGGAATCGTTATGAGTGTGAATTCCGAATTTTGAACACGGGAATTTTTCCTTTATCTCTTTGACTATTCTCTGAACATCGGTCGGAAGCATTCCGCCGTTTGTTTCGCATAAACAAATGATTTCCGCTCCGGCTTTTACCGCGGCTTCAATTGTTTTTACGGCATATTCCGGATTATTCAGATAACCGTCAAAAAAATGTTCGGCGTCGTAAACAACCTCTATATTCTTTGATTTCAAATATGATATTGTATCGGAAATCATATTTAAATTTTCCGCCGGCGTCGTATTAAGCGCATGCGTAACATGAAAATCCCATGTTTTGCCGAATATACAGGCGCATTTGACGCCGGCGCTTATTATTTTATTTATATTTGCGTCGTCTTTTGCTTTTATATTTTTTCTTCTGGTTGAGCTGAACGCGACTAATTTTGAATTTTTTAATTTATTTTTTGCCAATTTAAAAAATTCTTCGTCTTTCGGATTTGAACCCGGCCATCCGCCTTCAATATAGGATACGCCGAAATCATCCAAAGCCGATGCTATTTTCAGTTTATCCTCAACTGAAAACGATATTCCGGCTCCCTGCGAACCGTCTCTTAATGTCGTGTCAAATATTGATATTTTTTTCATTCTTATTTTTATTCTTTAGGCAGCTTCTCATACTCGGCCATATCTCTTTTAGCTTCTTCCGTTTTTCCCAATTTTGCATACAAATTGGCTCTCCACTGATAATAAAAACCTCTTTTATCCTTTTCTATCGCTTTTGTTAAATCAGTTAAAGCTCCCTGCAAATCGCCGATCGCTTCTTTTGCTCTGCCCAAATCAGCTCTGACATGAGATGTTTCTCTTATTTCCAATGATTTTGTAAAATCTGCAATTGCGCCTTTAAAATCACTCTTGTCAAATTTCGCTTTACCGCTTTCAAATAAAACCTGAGGATCTACAATTGCGTTGTCTTGAACTTGTGTATTTTCAACTTTTTGTTCTTGTTGCCCCGTATTTTCATTAGTGTCAACAGGTTTCTGGCATGCACAAACAAAAAAAACAAAACAAATTACTGCGAATAAACTTTTTTTCATTTTTGACTCCTTTTGATTTAATTAACCCTTTCGTTCTCCCAAAAGCAAGTTCTATCCTAAATTTTTCATTAATTCCTTTGCTTTCTTAAAATCAGTTTCCATCGCCTCATTTTCATTCAAACTTCTGTAAGTTTCTGCACGCCACATATAAAAATCAGAAACATCATTTTTAAGTTTTATCGCTTTATTTAAATCTGCCAGTGCGCCTTCAATGTCTCCGATATTATACTTCGCCAATCCGCGAAACCCGTATGCATATGCATTCTCGCCAAGTTCTTCTATAGCTTTTGAAAAACATTTTTCCGCTTGTTTAAAATTGCCGGCTTTCATATTAGCGTGGCCATTATCTATTGATTTATTTCCAACCACATAATAATCAAGCCTGTTGCTGTCAAATGATTCTTCATTGCCGTATCTTTCATCAACGCTGCAGCCAGCGCATAAAAAGAATACGAATAAAAAAAATATAGATTTCACAAACATACCTCTTAAACCATATTTTTCAAAATCATTTTTTGTCAAGTTTTTTATACCCCTGTTTTTGATTTTCCAAATCTCTTACTTGATCCTGAAGCCCTACGTATTGGCTTTTATCATTTTTGCTTAAAAAATCATTTAGCAATGCTATTGCCGCATCAATATCTTTAATAGAACCCTGAGTATCGTTCAAATCTTTTTTTATGTTAGCTCTTACCGAATAAAATCCAGCTATTTGGTCCAATTGTATATTTTTTTCATTTTTCCCTGACTGATTTAATGTTTCTGAAATCGTTAAAGCTTTATTTATATCATCAAGAGCTTTTGATTTATTATTAAGGTCATATTTTATTATGGCGCTGAACCAGTAGTATAAAGCCATATCCGCCTTTAATGCCGATTTTTCACCGTGCTGCAAAGCCGTATTGATATTTTCCAAAGCTCCTTTTAAATTCCCTCTTGCTTTTTCTATTTGGGATATAATGAAATAAGTCCAGCTTTCATCGTAGTTATCATTCAAAAACAATGATGATTCTGCGTCTTTCAAAGCCGCGTCAAAACTTCCTAATGCATACTGTATTTCAGCTCTCAAAAGGTAATAATGAGTCGTTTCAGATATAGCAAGAGCTTTATTTATATCATCCAAAGCTTCTTTAGGCTGATTATCTTGAAATTTTACTCTCGCTAAGTTAAAAAATGCGTCTGCGTCTTCAGGACTTTGTTCAGCCGCTTTATTAAAATCTTTTAAAGCTCCTTTAAAATCCCCCTGTTGCATTTTTTCAACGCCCGAAAGACTTGGATTATTATTGGCAGTATCGGTATCTTTCTTGCCGCAAGCACCTAAAAATAACAAAAAAATAAACAATAATGCGATTTTTTGTTTCATTCTAATCCTCCTGCCTACTTTTTATTCAGTTTAAAACCTTTATGAAGTTCGTTTACGGCTTTTGCCAAATCGGCTTCGTCAACAACGCATGAAACTTTAATTTCGCTGGTTGAAATCATTTCAATGTTAATTTTATTTTTTGCAAGTATTTCAAACATTTTTGAAGCAACGCCTGCGTGGCTTTTCATTCCGACGCCGACAACGGATACTTTTGCGACGTGTTCGTCGCACGACAAAGAACTTGCTTTTAATTCCTTTGCCAATTCTTCAATTTTAGACTGCGTTCTTTTCAAATCGGCTTTGCTGACCGTAAATGAAATATCGTTTTTCTTGTCCAAAGCCGCCGACTGTATAATCATATCAACGTTTATTCCCAATTTCGCGAGACTCCCAAAAACTTTTGCGGCAATGCCCGGAACGTCCGGAACGTCTATAAGCGAGAATTTTACTTGATTTTTGTCAAATGTTACCGCTGAAACCATTAATGCTTCCATTTTTTTTCTCCCTATTTTTTCTTCACTGACTATATATGTTCCTTCTTTTCCGGAAAAAGTTGATCTTACGTGTATTTCTATGCCGTATTTCATTGCGACTTCAATGCTTCTGGCCTGCATAACCTGAGCGCCGGAACCCGCCATTTCAAGCATTTCTTCGTAAGATATAAGATCTATTTTTCTCGCTTCTTTTTCTACTCTCGGGTCTGTCGTATAAACTCCGTCAACATCCGTATAAATCTCGCATACGTCGGCTTTCATTGCGGCTGCCAAAGCTACGGCCGTCAAATCGGATCCGCCTCTTCCCAGCGTCGCAATGTCTCCTTTCGGATTTAATCCCTGAAAACCGGCTACTACGACAATATTGCCTTTATCTAAAAATGAAAATATTTTTTTCGGAACGATTTTCGTAACTCTTGCTTTGGAATGTTCCAAATCGGCATAAATACCTGCCTGCGGGCCGGTTAAAGCTACCGCGTTTTCTCCCTGAGACTGAATCGTCATGGCAAGCAAAGATATTGAAACCTGTTCGCCTGTCGCAAGAAGCATATCCATTTCTCTGGGATTGGGATCGGACGTAATTTTTTCCGACATAGTAATTAAATCGTCCGTCGTATCGCCCGGAGCCGAAACGACAACCACAACTTTATTTCCTTTCTTTTTTTTGTCAATTACCCTGCTTGCAACCAGCTTCATTTTATCGCTGTCTGCCACCGACGAACCGCCGAATTTCATAACCACTAATGCCATAATCTTATTCTCCAGCTATTTTATTATCTTTGCTCCGTTACTTTCAAAATCCAAAATAAATTGTTTTACAGGTACGGTTTCTCTTTTCCATATTTTCGTCATAACAGCCAATACTTCTTTTGCTTTTTTATCGCCGCAAAACGCAACCATTGACGGACCTGAACCGGACAAGCATGCTCCGTAAGCGCCGGCTTTTTCGGCGGCTTCTATTATTTCTTCCATGACGGGAATAAGTTTTGCCCTGTAAGGCTGGTGAAGTTTATCCTGCATCGCTTTTGACAGATTTGAAAAATCATTCGTGCAAAACGCCTTTGTTAAAAGAGCGATTCTTGAACAATTAAAAACAACGTCTTTTCTGTCATATTTTAAAGGAAGAATATTCCTTGATCTTTCGGTAGCAAGTTCAAATCCCGGCGTACATACCACGACTTTCATTTTTTTTGCGACCGGCAGTTTTTCCACGAAAAACTCATTTCCCGGACCCTGAACGGATATGCATATCCCTCCGTAAAAAGCCGGAACTATATTATCCGGATGGCTTTCAAGTCTGATGCCCAAATCAACCATTTCGCCGATTGACAGTTTATTGCCGCATATTTCGTTGGCTGCCATTATTCCGGCTGCTCTTGCAGCCGACGACGAGCCTAGCCCAGAACTTAAAGGGATATCGTTTTTTAATTTTATATTAAAATCGGATAATTTGTATTTGTCTCTTATATCCAAAAGTCCGAATACCGCATCCATAGCTTTCCATAAAATATTTTTTTCATTTTTTGGCAGTATGGTTTTGCCTTCGCCCAATATTGTAAACTTACCGGACGAATTTTTAGCCGGCGTAATTTCAACTTCGTTATACATAGCAAGCGATGCCCCTAAAATATCAAAACCGGGGCCTAAATTCGCCGTCGTCGCAGGAACTTTTACTTTTACCTTTTTCATAGTTCTTCCTTCATTGAACAGAATTCTCCGCACATTGTACAAACATCTTGTTGTTTTGGCAATAGTTTCGCTCTTTCTTTTTCAAACTTTTCAGGGTCTATTGAAAGCTCTTTCTGTTTATCCCAGTTTCTGTCTTTTCTGTATTTTGACATTTCAAAATCCTGTTCTTTTGCGCCTTTGACATTTTTAACTATATCTGCGGCATGGCCTGCTATTCTTGCAGCCATTACTCCGTCACGAACGTCCTGTTTGTCCGGAAGTCTTAAATGTTCGGCCGGAGTTACGTAACAGATAAAATCAACCCCGTAACTTGCCGCCATCGCGCCGCCGATTGCCGACGTAATGTGGTCATATCCGGGAGCGATATCGGTAACAAGCGGGCCTAAAAAATATAAAGGAGCGTTATGCGCCAGTCTTTTTGCAAGCATCACGTTTGTTTCTATCTGGTTTAACGGAACATGTCCGGGTCCTTCTATCATTGTCTGAACGCCTGCTTTTCTTGCACGCAAAACAAGTTCGCCGAGCACCGATAACTCGGCAATCTGCGGACCGTCGGAAGCGTCGGCTGTGCAGCCGGGTCTGAATCCGTCGCCGAGACTCAGCGTAACGTCATGTTTTTTCGCTATTTTTAAAAGTCTGTCGTACTGTTCGTAATAAGGATTTTCTTTTTTGTTTGCGTTTATCCACTTTACCAAAAAAGAACCTCCTCTGCTGACTACTCCGATGTGTCTGGGCTGCCTTGTTAAAACATCAACAGTCTGTTTTGTAATTCCGCAGTGGATAGTCATAAAATCAACGCCTTCTTCCGCCTGCTGTTCAATCACGTCAAACATAAATTCGCCGTCCATCTGAGATATTTTTTTGCCGTTTCTTACGGTTTCGCAGGCCACCTCATATATAGGAACCGTCCCGACGCAAACCGGACACCGCGCAAGAATTTCTTTTCTTATTGCTTTTAAATTGCCGCCGATTGATAAGTCCATAACGGCGTCGGCGCCTGCTTTTACGGCAACTTCCATTTTTTCTACTTCTTCTTCAATGCTTATATGATCCGGAGACGTGCCGATATTGGCGTTTACTTTTGTTTTAAGCCCTTTGCCTACGGCGACGGCCCGTTTTAAAATTCTGTTTTTATTCTTTGGAATTACGATTGTTCCGTCGCAGATCCCTTTGATTATCTCATCCGTCGAAATTCCTTCGTATATAGAAACCTCTTTAATTTCACCGGTAACTATATTTTTTTCAGCATTTTCCATTAATGACATCTTTTATTTTTTCCTTTTTTATTTCAGCCTGCATTATTAAATTTTTAATATTTTGGGCTGATTTTTTTATATCTTTTGCTCCGCATACGGCCTGAACTACCGCAACGCCGTCCGCGCCTGCAAGAATAACTTCTTCTATATTTGTTTCGTTTATTCCGCCTATCGCTATTAAAGGTATCTCTGTCCTGCTTTTGACTAAAGACAAAGCTTCAAGTCCTGTTGTATGAGCTTCCGGTTTTGTTCCGGTCGGATAAATGGCTCCGAATCCTATATAATCAATTTTTTGCTTCACGCAGTCCATAGCCTCCATGTAACTTGAAGCCGACAGTCCTATGATTCTTGAAGGACCCATAATTTGTCTTACATATTCTACAGGCAAATCGCTCTGTCCGACGTGTATTCCGTGAGCGTCGGCCGCATAAGCCACGTCAACGCTGTTATTTAAAGTAAAATAGACATGGTGTCTTTTACAGATTCCTTTAAGTTTAAGCGACATTTCAAAAAGCTGTCTGTCTGACATTGTTTTATCCCGGAATTGTATCATATCTGCGCCACCCGAGCACGCAAGCTCAACCTGCTCCTCATACGTAACGTCATGTCTGGGGCATGTAATACACAAAAGTTTTATTTTTTTCAATAACATTTTGAACCTTTTCCGGTATTAAAATATTAAAGCAGATTATATCAACTGGGACTGTAAAAATCAAGCATCTTATTTACCGGTTTCTATTCCAAATTCGTTATGGCGCCGCAATTATAAACATTGGAATATCCGAGCTTGACGAGTTTTTTGGCAGCTATAATGCTGCGGCTGCCGTTTTGGCAGTAAACTAAAATTTTGGTTTGTTTGTCAGGTATGAGCTGCTCCGCTTTTTCATTTATATCGGTATATGGGAGTGAAAGCGCCTCTTTTATATGACCGCCGGCGTATTCGGATTCGCTTCTTACGTCTAAAATTACAATGTTTTTTTCCGTTCTTATTATATCTTTTGATTCCGAAGAATAAACGGTTTTATATGATTCTTCCTGCTGAGAATAAACGGAACGGCTTAAAATAAAAAATAACGAACAAGCAATGATTATGAAAAATATATTTATCTTCATTTTAAATATGTTATATTTTTCAAATAAATAAAACAATAATTTTCACCCGTAAAAAAAATCCAAAGAGTTTTTTCTCTTTGGATTTTTTCTTTGAATAAAATTTATATTTACTTAGCCTGTTCTATAGCAACAGCAACGGCAACCGACGCGCCTACCATCGGATTATTGCCCATTCCGATAAGACCCATCATTTCAACGTGAGCCGGCACCGACGAAGAACCTGCAAACTGCGCGTCGCCGTGCATTCTTCCCATAGTGTCGGTCATACCGTAAGATGCGGGACCTGCGGCCATATTGTCGGGATGAAGAGTTCTTCCCGTTCCGCCGCCTGAGGCTACGGAGAAATATTTTTTCCCGTTTTCGCCCGCCCATTTTTTATAAGTACCGGCAACCGGATGCTGGAATCTTGTAGGATTTGTTGAATTTCCGGTAATGGAAACGTCAACCCCTTCTTTTATCATTATCGCTACGCCTTCGGAAACATCGTCCGCTCCGTAAACTTTAACTTTTGCTTTATCACCGTCTGAAAAAGAAGTTTCTTTTGTTATATTAAGTTTACCTGTCGCGTAATCATATTCTGTTTCAACATGTGTAAACCCGTTAATTCTTGAAATTACATAAGCGGCGTCTTTTCCGAGTCCGTTAAGAATAACTCTTAAAGCTTCTTTTCTTACTTTATTTGCCGTTCTTGCGATACCGATTGCGCCTTCTGCTGCGGCAAAAGATTCATGGCCTGCCAAAAAGCAGAAACATTTCGTTTCTTCTCTTAAAAGCATTGCCGCAAGATTACCGTGTCCGAGCCCTACAAGCCTCTGATCCGCAACTGAGCCGGGTATACAGAAAGCCTGAAGTCCTATACCTATAAGTTCTGCCGCCTGAGCCGCCGTTTTTGCGCCTTTTTTTATGGCAATCGCCGCGCCTAACGTATAAGCCCAAACTGCGTTTTCAAACGCTATTTTCTGAACGCCTTTTACTATTTCGTCAACATTTATGCCTTTCGCGTCGCATACCGCTTTTGCCTCTTCCAAATCTTTCATTCCATATTCTTTAAGGCAAGCATTTATTTTATCTATTCTTCTTTCATAACCTTCAAATTTTACCATGATAATACTCCTCTATTTATGTCTCGGATCTATTTTTGTTTCTGCTTCGGCAAATCTTCCGTAAGTGCCGACGTTTTTTTCAAAAGCCGTTTTAGGATCTGTCCCTTTGGCAATCTGTTCCATCATTTTCCCTATATGGACATATTTATAACCGATTACTTCGGAATTTTTATCAAGCCCTATTTCCAAAACATAACCTTCGGCCATTTCAAGATAGCGTACGCCCTTTTCTTTTGTACTGTACATCGTGCCGACCTGCGATCTCAAGCCTTTTCCGAGGTCTTCAAGACCTGCGCCTATCGGAAGTCCGTTTTCCGAAAAAGCAGTCTGCGTTCTGCCGTAAACTATCTGCAAAAAAAGTTCTCTCATGGCAGTATTTATCGCATCGCATACCAAATCCGAATTTAAAGCTTCAAGAATTGTTTTTCCCGATAAAACTTCAGCAGCCATAGCCGCCGAATGCGTCATACCTGAACAGCCCAGAGTCTCAACAAGAGCTTCTTCAATTATTCCCTTTTTTACATTCAACGTAAGTTTGCAGGCGCCCTGCTGAGGAGCGCACCAGCCTACGCCGTGAGTCAAGCCGCTTATATCGGTAATTTCCTTTGCTTTTACCCATTTGCCTTCTTCGGGAATAGGCGCCGGACCGTGTTTTGCGCCCTTTGCGACAACACACATGTGTTTTACTTCTTCCGAACAATTACAACTCATTTTGCCACCTCTATAACTTAATTTTATATTCAACCCGTATTTAAATTTAAAACAGAGTTATTTTACTAAAATGTGTAATTATTGTAAATAGATTATTGTAAACCATTTGCAAAATATTACGTATAAAAAAAGAGAGACGGGTATATTAAACCCGTCTCTCTTTTGTACAAGCCAAAATCAAAAACTAAAAATTAACCTCTATCTGGCCTTCTTTCAACTTTTTCAACTGGTCAAGTATCTGCTGGTCTTTTTCAGGAGGAGTAAATCCTGCCGCATCCATAAGAGCAGCCCACTGGGTTCTCCAATCCTGACCGGCTGCGCCTCGGGCTGCAATATCTTTCATGTTCTGGGCAGTATTATTCCTTACCCATTCAAGATTGCTTGACAGACCCGCGGCTATTTCGGTTTCTATCTTTTCTATTGCCGTCGGATCCAATACTACGCCGCCGCTGTAAGTAGTATCAACAGCCATAGTCATATTGCCGTTAATATCTTCTCTTACATTGCCCATAAATAATGCTCTCTGACCTGCTTTTGGAAGAGCTTCCTCTTTCATTTCAGTAACATCAACAAGTATGAGTTCTCCTGCCGCAGATTCAAAAGTATTGCCTCCGTTTTCACCTTCACCGTTAAGAACGCTTACCGTTGCGTCTTTTACAACTGCATATTTTGTTACATTTCCTTCTTCGTCAATTACGGTAAGATACCCGTCTTTAAATGTCTGATTTTTATCTTTAGGATTTACATATCCTTTTTCTTTGTCAAAAATAGATATTTGTTCGCCCGTTTTAGGATCGGTATATATTCCGTCTTTAACCGAACCCGGGTCCAAACCGAACAACTTTTCAATTTCCGCATCTGAAAGCTGAGGACCTGCCAACGTTCCGTCAACCGCCGGATCTATTCTTGCCGAAACGGTAGCCACTGCGGCAATAAGATCTATGGCTTTGAATTTCATGTAAGACATACCTCTGTCGCATACGGTTGTTTCAACCTGAACTCCGTCTCGTCCCGAGATACTTACAGTTGCCCCATGCGGATAGAATGTCCCGTTTATAGTTGTCCCGTTAGGAGCATAAACATTTGTAGTCGTGCTGGCAGTTATAGTCTTGAATGAAAGCGACGCAACCTGTGAAACTCCGTTATCCATAGCTAAAAGCGTGGCTTTAAAATTAAGATAATCAGTATCCGTCGCACCTTCTTTCAAATTAAATATTGCTCTTAATGTAGTAACACTCGTAATCTGCGCAAGCGTGGAACCATATAGAGCAACATCCGTTATGGTAGGATGACTGTTGCGCCATTGGCCAAGTAATTCTTTAACATTTGAACCGCCTGCAACTAAAATACTGCGGTATTCATTATATGTCTTTGAAGCCTGTTCGGCTGCCGCAAGAGCCGCGCTGCTAGGAGAAGTGTTATCGTCAAGCAAAGCTGCTGAAGCAGAACCTGATTCAAATCCTTCCGAAAAAAGCACTCTTCCGAATCTTACATATGTTCTTGTTTTAACTACTCCGTTATCACCGTAAGATTCAGATATGGTATATCCGTTACCCAAATCTTCGGTTCTTCCGATAACCGTACCCTGTTGATTATAAGTTATTTTTACATTACCGGCATAAATAGTATAGCTGCCGTCTTCTTTATTCGTTACTTTCGCAATGCTGCCGTCATTATTAAACTGCGTCGTCTGCGTTACTTTAAATCCGCCCGTACCGCTTTCGGCTTTAGCCTGCAGGTCTGCAATTGACATCCCTACAAGAGTACTAAAACTTGTAGAACTTGCGCTTACCGTGGTAGATGCCTGGAGATAATCATCATATATTTCAACCGTGTATTTCTCCGTCAACGTAATCGGTACGTTTCCGTTTCCATCCGCAGTCCCTGCTTTTGATTCATAATTAAGTCTGTAAACGGCATCAAGAAGCCCGTCGTTTTTCCCGTCTGCGTCATAAACGTATAATTCGGTTACTATTGCTTTACCGTCATCAGAACGGTCGGAAGACAATGTCGCCTGAGGTTTTCCGTATTCTGAAACAGTGCATGTTGAACCGCCTGAAGCCGTAAAACTCAAACTTATTGAATGGCTTACGCCTTTCTTTAATTCCGTAACCGCTTCGCTGAACCATGCCGATATAACCTGCTTACTCTGATCGCGTTTTTTTGTTCCGTCGGCCTGTGTTACCAGTTCGGAAACCGTCAAAGACGCCTCAGGAACACCAGCATTCAGCAAAAACTGATACAATTGCGCCATTTCTTTAAGTTCAGCTTCAGATTTTCCGGGAAAAGCTGCCGCTGTGAATTTTGCAAGAACATCATCAGAAACTTCAGTTTTTGATATTTCAGCCCAATCCGTTCCTGAAATATTTATGCTTGCCGGCGTCCATTTTCCGCTTGCATCATCAAAAACCAACATCGCTTTAACCTGATTCATAGACATAAGCGTGATGTTTCTGTTAGCATCCATTGAACTTGTCATTATGCCCGCCACATAATTGAAAACTGCTGATAACTGGTAAATCGCCTGATTGGCTCCCGCCTGATCTCCTATACCCGTGCTTGAAGAACTTGCGCTTACCGTGTATTCGGGTAAATTTTGAGTAGCCATCGCCGATCCCCATTCGTTGTTTGTCGCATAAGCGTTTGAAAAACCAAGACCGATACTTAATACCATTGCCAAGACAAAAGAAACTGTTTTTTTGTTCATGGCTGCCACCTCCTGAATTTATTTAACTCCCACTTCTTGCACTAATATTGTAGTTCTTTGCTTAAAAAAATTCTAGAACTTCTTGTGAAATTTTTGTGAATTTTTTACATTGTTTTTTTAAACATTTTTCACGTTTTAAGTATAGTTGATAATCAAAAAAATATCAATGTGTTTTTTACCCGCTTGAATAAAAATGGCAAAATATAATATATTACTGCAAATGGATGCTTTAAAAAAACACCAGATAATTTTAATTTTTCTGCTTTTTGCCGCGGCTTTTTTTACATATTTCCCGGCTATGACGGCCGGATTTGCGAGCCTTGACGACGCGGCTCTGCTGGCAGGCACCAATAAAACTTATAATCTTACCGCGTCAAATATTTTTGCCGTTTTTAAAACGGATTACATCGGGCTTTATCATCCGCTTGTAACTCTTTCATTTGCGGTTGAACGTTATTTTTTCGGAATGGTTCCGGCATTTTTCCACTTTGACAATATGCTTCTTCATATTTTAAATACGATTCTTGTTTTTCTTATTTTTGCAAGACTTACAAAATCGTTTGCCGCAACTTACATAATATCTTTTCTTTTTGCCGTCCATCCCGTACACGTTGAAGTGGTCGCCTGGATAAGCGCCAGAAAAGACACTTTATACTCCGCTTTTTATCTTTTATCTTTTCTTTTTTACATAAAAACATACGACGGCAAAAATAAAAAATTACTTACGGCGGTTTCGGCTTTATTTTTTCTGTTTGCGTGCCTTTCAAAAGCAATGGCAGTCACTCTTCCTTTCGTCTTAATTTTAACGGATTATTTTACCGGAAATTTTTCAAAGAAAAACTTTAAAAAATATACGGCTTATTTTTTAATCACGGCAATATTCATAGCCGTCGGAATATGGTCTCATTACAGAAACGAAACCGATTCTCCTTTCGCATTTGTTACTCTTATGCAAAATATTTTAAACGCCCATTTCCATGTGCTTTTTTATATTTATAAATTTTTGATTCCGGTAAAATTATACTGTATGTATCCTCTTTTTTACGACCCTGCCACAACGCCGCCGTGGTATATATTCGTTTCGCCACTTATAGTTTACTCAATGATTTTATTTGCGTTTTTAAGTTTAAAAAAAACAAAAAAATTATTTTTCGGATTTTTATTTTTTATTATCGTATTGATGCCGTCAAGCGGGATACTGCCCATCGGAATCGCGGCCGTGGCGGACAGATACGCTTATCTTGCCTATATAGGTTTGTTCTATATTTTTGCGGAAGCTGTTGTCCTGCTGTACGGATATTCAAACGCCGTTTTAAAAAAAGTTTTGATGTTTCTGGCAATAGTTGCGGCCGGATTTCTGATTTATCTTTCGTTTAACAGATCTTTGGACTGGCAAAAAGAAACATTCGCGCCTCCGGGAGGCCAGCCGCAATACCTGAAGAAATCTTCGGCTGCCGTTTCTCAATCCGCCGAATCAACGAAATTTGACGAAATAAATAAACAGGCGCAAAATACGCAACAAAAATAATTTTTTTATCCGACTCTTATTATTTTTGATATATGAGAACCCGTTCCGTTAAAAATCGTTTTCAGTTTTTCGTATTTTTTCATTTTTAATTCTTTATCTTCCGATATTATTGCAGCAGCCGTTTCTTTCGCAAGTTCAATAAGTTTTATGTCTTTTATAATGTCTCCGGCTTTAAATTCCGGAAATCCGTGCTGGCTTGTGCCCATAAAATCTCCGGGACCTCTCATATCCAAATCGGCGGAAGCGATTTTAAAACCGTCGGTCGTTGCCGTCATTATCGCCAGCCTTTGTTTCGCGTTTTGCCCTTTGGAATCTGAAATTAAAAAACAGTACGACTTTTTTGCGCCTCTGCCGACTCGGCCTCTTAACTGGTGCAGCGTTGCAAGCCCGAATCTGTCGGCATGCTGAACAACAATCATTGTGGCATTCGGAACGTCAATTCCGACTTCTATTACCGTAGTGGCTATAAGCACGTCAAACTTTTTATCTTTAAAATCCGTCATTATTTCATTTTTTTCTTTAGGCTTCATCTTGCCGTGAAGAAGACCTACTCTGACATTTTTAAACGCGGTCTGCGACAGTTTTTCGGCTTCGGCAACCGCGGATTTTAATTCAATTTTATCCGATTCGTCGACAAGCGGATAAACTATATACGCCTGTCCGCCGTTTTTTATTTCCGATAAAACTTTATTGTACGCGTTTTGTTCGTCGGAACATACGGTTTCAACAGGAGTTCTCATCGGCGGAAGTTCGTCAATGACGCTCACGGCCATCTCGCCGTAAATTGTCATAGCAAGCCCTCTCGGTATGGGAGTTGCCGTCATCATTAAAATATCCGGAGTAAGTCCTTTGGACAGAGCCGAGACTTTCTGCATAACTCCGAATCTGTGCTGTTCGTCTACGACAAGCAGGCTTACGTTTTTAAATTTAACTCTTTCTTCCATTACCGAATGAGTGCCTATTATTATATTTACCGTACCGTCGGCGACTGACTTTAAAATATCTTCCCTGTTTTTTTTGGACTTTAAAACTGACGAAGTTAAAAGCGCTATATTTACGTCTATGTTTTTTAAAATATTTTTAAAAGTAAGATAATGCTGTTCGGCTAAAATTTCGGTAGGCGCAATAATCGCCGCCTGATAATTATTTTCAACCGCAAGCAAAATCGCGCTTAAAGCCACTATCGTTTTACCAGATCCGACGTCTCCCATCAGCATTCTGTTCATTGACAGCGGGCTTGTCATATCGGCGAATATTTCATTAATGACTCTTTTTTGGGCTTTGGTAAATTCAAAAGTAAGCCTGTTTTTGAAGGCAGACAGCAAAGTTTTTTTGATTTCATATTTTTGGATTTTATTTTGTCTGCGTATTTTATTTTTAGCCGTTTGAAGCGCAATCTGCAACAGCAAAAACTCCTGCATGGCAAACGATTGCCGCGCAAATTCCGCTTCTGACTCCGTTTGCGGATAATGTATTTTTTTAACGGCTTGCTGCATAGGCATGAATTTTTTATTTTTAAGCGATTCTATGCCGGCAAGAATATCGGGATAAAAACCGGCAAAATTTTTAACCGCGTTTTTTATAACTGACAGTAAAAACTTTTGCGTTATGCCGGCCGTTAAATCGTATACCGGGATCAATCTTTTAAAAAATTCTGGGGCATCGTCTGCGTTTTCAACAAATTCGTAATCTTCGGCGCTTATCTGTTTTTGCCCGGCCTGAATTTCGCATGCTCCGTATACGTAAACATATCTGTCTTTTACAAACTGTTTTCGTATGGTTGAAAAAACGTCATATTTTGAGTAAGGATTGAATTTTCTGAAAAACTTTACGGATATTATTCCTGTATCGTCGGCTACGTCCGCGCAAAAAATAGCAAGTCCTCTTGCGATATTTTTTTCATACGCGTCTGTAATTTTTCCGAAAACGCAGTAATGTCCGGTAAAAAAAATCTTATCGGAAGAGACAATCTGCGTTCTGTCCTGATAACTTCTCGGGAAAAACGTGATAAGGTCTTCAACCGTATTAATTCCGAGATTAGAAAGCAGCGACGCTCTCTTCGGGCCGATACCTTTAAGATATTTTACTTCGGAATATAAATTCATTTTTTCTTTTGCTTATACGGCCGGCATTTAAAACGCATATCCCGCCGAAAAAGCATATTTTGAATATTCTATATCGTAATCGGCGTTGCCGTATTTCGCTTTGGCTCTGTTGACAGACCACAAAAGTTCAAAAACAAAATGATTATAAACAAAACCGAATCCTGCGGCATAATATACTCCGCCCGTCGTATCCGACAGTTCGTCGCAAGAGCACGAAAAAATATTATAGCCTAACTGGGCGACCGCGTATCCGTATTTATAAGGAACCGTAGGCGTGGAACGTATTTTTAAGGAAAGATAGGCGGGAATGAATGAAAAACTGCCGGCGATATCTCCTGCGCTTCTTTGATTTTGAACAAGCAACCCGCAGCCGGCTCCGAACGAATCGGATATATAATGATAATACTCGGCTGCCAAACCTATGCCGGCGGTAGAAGACTGAGAACTTCCTTTAATGTCGTATTTGCCGTTAAAATCATACACTAACTTAAAAATAAGCTCGTTATTTTTAATAACTTGTTGGGCTGTATCGTCAAAATTTAAATCTTCACTTTTTTTTTTACTTCTTCGTCTTTTTTGATTTCTTTTATATCTTCCGCTTTTATCTTGATAAGTTCCATTCCCTGAATAACGTAAACAACCTGGGAATCCTGATGCGGGATATTACCCTTATACTCCGTACCGTCTTTCAAAATAACGGTCTCGGCATAAGCGGAAGTTTCTGCAAAACAAAAAATAAAACCTGCGGCAACCGCAAAAAAAATGATTTTTTTCATAATTATCCTTTATAAAATTCGTATAAAGTCCAAACGCCTATTAAAATAAAAGCGACTCCGGCTATAAATTTAAGAGGAATATTCTGCAAATATGTTTTTGCCAGAGTGCCGGCAAGCACCGCAATCGCCGATGATAAAACTAAAGCGCCTGCCGAAGCAAGAAAAATCATAAACGGCGAAAGTTTTGAATTTGTCGCAAATAAAAGCGTCGCTATTTGGGTTTTGTCGCCTAATTCAGCAAGAAAAACCGAAAAGAAAACAGTAATCAATCCGCTCATAAAATCCCCACGCTCACCAAGAAGCTGAGACAGGTAAGAAGTTTTGAAGCTTAGCAACAACACAAATAACATTTTACAACTGCTCTTAATCTCTTCAAAACTTCCAAGCTTCTAAGCCTCTTAACTTCTGTTGTTATATATTATCCTTCTATTCTTAATTTTATAGTTTTTGCTTTTATTATAGGCAGTTTGTCTATAGTTTCCAGAGCCTGAGCGACTTTTTCACTGACCGCTCTGTGAGTAGTTATGATTATAGAAACTTTTTTATCTTTATTTCTTTCTTTCTGGTAAAGGCTTGCTATTGATACTCCGTATTCGCCCAAAATACCCGATATTTTTGCAAGTACTCCCGGTCTGTCAACAACGCTGAATCTAAGATAATAATCGCTTTTGCTTTTGCCGTGAGGCAAAAATTTTATATTTTTCTTTTTTGAATAAATTACATTCTGCACTTCGCCCGCGGTTTCGGTCGCTATAAATTTGGCAAGATCAATAATATCTGAAACTACAGCCGAAGCTGCCGGAAGCTGACCGGCTCCTTTCCCGTAAAAAACAACATCGTCCGACGCGTCGCCTTTTATCATTACGGCGTTATATTCATTATGCACGTTTGCAAAAAAATGATGATGGTCAACAAGACAAGGCTCAACCCAAAGATCAACTCCGTTATCGGTCTTTACCGCAGATCCTATAAGTTTTACCACATAACCGAAATCTGAAGCGATTTTAACGTCTTCAACCGATAATTTATCAATGCCTTTGACTCTTATATCTTTTACTTTTATCCAGCTTCCCCATGCTATTGAAGATAAAATCGCAAGCTTATTGGCAGTGTCAAAACCTTTAACGTCCGATGAAGGATTTGCTTCCGCAAATCCTGCTTTTTGCGCGTCTTTCAGCGCATCTTCGTAAGTCATGTCTTCATTTGTCATTTTACTTAAAATAAAATTTGTAGTCCCGTTAAGAATTCCTTTTATTTTTTTTATTTCGTTTGCCGCAAGTCCTTCGTTCAATCCCTGTATAACGGGAATAACTCCGCCTACCGAGGCTTCAAAATAAACAAGCTGTTTCTTTTCCTGCGCCAGAGAAAATATTTCGTCCCAATATTTTGCAAGCACGGCTTTATTTGCCGTAACCACGCTTTTGCCGTTTTTAAGAGCTTCGGTAATCACCGTTCTTGCCGGTTCATAACCGCCTATAAGTTCAACTACTATGTCTATTTCGGGATCTTTTATTATTGTTCTGTAATTATCAACGTATAAATCCGGTTTGTCTATAGGTCTTATATCGCATATAGATTTTATCCGTATGCGCACTCCCGACTTTCTTATGGCAATCAGCTGGTTTTTTTCAAGTATTTTTAAAACGCCTCTGCCGACTGTTCCGTATCCTATTATGCCTATATTTAAAATCTTTTTCATAAATTATAAACCTCATTTGCCTTTTGTAAATTGTTTAAACCTTAAAAGCGCGTCGTGGAATCTCTTATCGTGAGTTACAAGCGCTATTCTGATATAACCTTCTCCGCAAGCGCCAAAACCGACTCCGGGAGAAACAACCACGCCGGTTTCCTGCAATAATCTTTCCGCAACGGAAAGAGAGCCTTCTTTTTTCAGATTTTCAGGCAGAGCGGCCCAGACGTACATAGTTCCTTTCGTCTGCCTTGTCTTCCAGCCGATTTTATTAAGGCCGTCAACCATCTTTATCATTCTTCTTTCATATATTGCCGCCTGTTCTCTTACGCATTTCTGCGAACCGTTTAAAGCCGCAACCGCTCCCAGCTGAATAAAAGTGGGAACTCCGTAATCCAGAAAAGATTTAAATTTTTCAAGCGGATACAATAACTGTTTTGCTCCGCAAACCCAGCCGATTCTCCATCCGGCCATATTAAACGTTTTTGAAAAAGAATGAAATTCCAAAGCTACTTCTTTTGCTCCGGCAAACTCAAAAATAGACGGAGCGACATAATCACCGAAAGTCACTTCGGAGTAAGCATTATCCGAAATTAAAAGAATATTGTATTTTTTGCAGAATTTTATCGCTTCTTTCCAAAAATTGTTATCTTCAACGCAGGCCGCCGTAGGATTATTCGGATAATTTAAAAACATTATCTTGGCTTTCCTGGCAACCGCCGCTGGGATTTTTGTAAAATCCGGAAGAAAATTATTTTCAATCAATAACGGCATTGAATGTATTTTTGCTCCGGCAAGTATAACTCCGTTAAAATGCACGGGATATGCGGGATCGCATACCAAAACGTAATCCCCCGGATTAAGATAAGCCATGCATAAATGGGCTATACCCTCTTTTGAACCTACAAGCGAAAGAACTTCTGTCTGGTAATCAAGCTCAACCCCGAATCTTCTGCCCATCCATTCGGTAACCACTTTTCTGTACTTCGGCATTCCTTTTGCCTGCGGATACCTGTGGGTTTTAGTGTGATTTTTTACCGTATCGCACATGACGTCAACTATATGGTGCGGAGTCGGCATATCGGGATTTCCCATGCTTAAATCTATAACATCCAGATTTTTTGCATAAGCTTCCAGTTTAAGATGATTTATTTTTGTAAATAAATAAGGCGGTAATGAATCTAATTTTTTTGACGGTTTTATTTTTATCATAGTTATTTGTTATTTAATTTTAAATTTCTTTATTTTTGAATTAATTTTCTCAAAGTAGTTGTCGGTTTAAACGAAACTTTCTTGCCCGCGGGTACGGGCACAATAGCTCCGGTTTTAGGATTGCGGCCCTGCCTTGCCTTTCTGTCTTTTGATTTAAACGAACCAAGCCCGGAAAGAGAAACCGATTCTCCGTTTTTCAGATTATTCTGAATAACTTTAACCAGCGCTTTTATCGCGATATTAATATCCGACTGCGTTAATCCGGAAACATCAGCTATTTGTTTTATCACATCAGGTTTTTTCATCTAACCCTCCAAAAATCTCATAAGTTTTAATCTTCTTATTTGAAAAATATATTAAAAACCAATTAAAAAGTCAATTTTAAAATAGCAACGCTCTCATCTTTTGTTTTTATTTGCGAATAAAAATATGCCTATTTTCTTTTCACACATCTTTTTATACAATAACGTATTGCATTCTACACATATGCGTAAAACTGTTATCTTTAAGCGATCAAACTCTGCGGCAAATATAAATGTTAAAGGAAAAAAATGAAAAAAATGTTTTACTTTCTTATAACGCCGATATTCTTTTTTATAAATACAAATATTTTGTATTCCGCTGAAAAAACAAACATAGGCTCTCCTGTTGCCGTTCAGTCTGAAGAGGATAAGCGTCTTGCTGAGGCAGTGTTAGCCAATGATTTAAAAACAATAACGAATATAATTGATAACGGTAGGAATATAGAGTATACCATATATGGAGGAATGACACCCTTAATGCTTGCCGCCGAAAACAGTAGTTTTGAAACTGTCAAATTGCTTATAGACAAAGGAGCAAATGTTAACGCATATAATACTTATTTAAACCCTGGTATTCAATGTAAATGTGCTCAGCAAAATTATAACAATGTCAGCTACGATAAAAATGATTATGACCCGGGACATAATAAAACAGTTTTAATGTATGCCATGAATAACAAAGATTTAAAAGTTGCGGAGTTATTGCTGGATAAAGGGGCAAATATCAATGCAAAAGATCTTTTACGTAAAACTGTTTTGATGTATGCCGTTGATAAAAACAATCTTCAGATGGTAAAACTGCTTATTGACAGAGGAGCAAATATCAATGCGGAAGATAGCCGCAGGGAAAATGTTTTATTTTATGCTCTTGCAAAAAATAATCTTCAGATTATGGAACTGCTTATTGACAGAGGAGCAAATATTAATGCAAAAGACAGATATCCTAATGTTAAAATCAAATATCTAAATGATAATGAAACAGTTTTAATGAAAGCTTTGAGCTCAGGTAATCTTAAAATGGCAAAGTTGCTTATTGATAAAGGAGCAATCATCAGTGACCGTTACACGCTGTTAATATCCGCAATAGAAAGCAACAACCTTGAAACAATTAATTTTATGATTTCAAAAGGCATAAACGTAAACGAAACAGACAAATGCGGCAACACGGCATTAATGAAAGCATCAATGTTAGAGTCCGCTGAAATTATTAATTTTCTTATAGACAAAGGCGCAAATATCAATGCCGCCGATGTTGATGGTAAAAACGCATTATTTTTAGCGGTTGAAAAATCAAGAGGCATTAAAACGCTTGAAACTATTAAACTGCTTGTAGCCAGAGGAATAAACATCAATTGGACTGATAAGAACGGTGAAACTGTTTTATTTTATGCTTTAAGAAATGAATACGGTTTTCCTTTTTTGCAATATTTCATCGTTGATAAAAAAATGGATGTAACAGTTAAAAACAAATCTAATCAAACGCCGTTAATGGTAGCAATGCAATACGAAAACACAAGAGCCGTTGAGCTTATTAAAAAAACAACCGGAGCAAAATAAAACATCATATTAAAAGAGACTAAAATGAAAACTTTATACATTATAGACGCAAGCGCATACATACACAGAGCTTATCACGCAATCCGTCCTCTTACGGCTTCAGACGGCACTCCGACAAACGCCGTTTACGGATTTATAAAACTTATAAACAAAATTAAAAATGAAAAAAAGCCCGATTATATTGCCGTATGTTTTGATCATCCGTCAAAAAATTTCAGGCATGAACTTTCTCCGCAGTATAAAGCGAACAGAACGGAAATAGACGTTGATCTGATAAAACAAATGCCCATAGCAAGAGAAGCCGTTAAAGCGATGAACCTGCATCTTCTTGAAAAAAGCGGTTTTGAAGCCGACGATTTAATCGGAACGCTTGCCAAAAAAGCCGAAGAACAAGGCATATTTACGGTAATAGTAACGGGCGATAAAGATTTATTTCAGCTGGTTGACGATAACATACAAATATGGAACGAATCTAAAAACATTATGTTTGACAGACAAAAAGTTTATGAAAAATACGGCATTTATCCCGAACAGATTGTTGATATGCTTGCTCTTATGGGTGACGCCTGCGATAACATTACGGGCATTAAAGGCATAGGCGAAAAAACAGCCGTAAAACTGCTTCAGGAATATAAAACGCTTGAAAATATAATAGAAAACGCCGCTTCTTTAAAAGGCAAACTCGCCCAAACCGTAAAAGAAGGAGCCGAATCGGCGATTTTAAGCAAAAAACTGGTTCAGCTTGAACTTAACGCTCCGATAGATTACTCAATTGACGATATGAAATTTGACGATAATCTTTTCTCAAACGCGGCTGATTTTCTTAAAAAATATGAATTTCAAAGTTTTTTAAAACAGGATCATTTTCAAAACATTTTTAAAATAACTGAAAAAACAGAAAAAGTAAAAGAGATTACTCCTCAAATAAAAAGACCGGAAGATTCAGAACCTCATATACCTATAAATATACCGGATGTAAAAATCGCAGACTCCGTTGAATCAGCTCTTGAACTTAAAAAAATTCTTGAAACAAAAGATAATATAACAATAAGCGTTGAAACAAACGGCTATGATTTTACAAGCAGTTTTCTTGTAGGCATTTCTTTTTTTTACGGACAGGACGCCGTATATTACGTACCCGTAAATCACAGCGATTTTACTTTAAAACAACTGCCGGCTGAAGATTTTAAAAATGTTTTCGGCGGATTGTTTGAATCGGATAAAATAAAATTTACGGGGTATGATTTAAAATTTGTAAAACATATCCTTAAAAAACACGATATTGCATTAAAAAACTCATTCTGCGACGTAATGATAGCGTCTTACTGCATTGATCCGTCGCGCAGGCACGATCTGGAAAACCTTGCGGAAACGATATTGTCTTTTAAAATTGATTCCGAAGAATCGCTTCTCGGAAAAGGCTCAAAAAAAATAACGCCCGATATTCTCGGAGTTGATACTCTTTCAAAATATTCCGGAACAAAAGCGTATTTAATCAACAGGCTTGCGAATAAATTTTTAAAGGAATTAAAATTCAAAAATCTGGATAAACTTTTTTTTGAAATGGAAATGCCGGTCCTTTCCGTACTTACGGAAATGGAAGAAACGGGAATTAAAATTGACGAATCTTTTTTAAAAACATTTGACGAAAAAATAACGAAAGAAATTTCAGAGTCGGAAAACAAAATATTTAAAATTTCGCAAATTGAGTTTAATATCAATTCCCCGAAACAGCTTGCCGAAATCCTTTTTGAAAAAATGAATCTGCCGGCCGTCAAAAAAACAAAAACCGGTTATTCCACCGACGAATCCGTTCTAAGCGAATTAAGCGGCTATGAAATAGCAAATGAAATATTAAAATACAGGGAACTCCAAAAAATAAAAACGACTTACATTGATTCAATGCTGAGATACTGCAGCTCTGAAGGGTGCAGAATACATACCATATTAAATCAGGCCGTAACTACAACCGGCAGGCTTTCGTCATCCGAACCGAATCTTCAGAATATTCCCGTAAGAACAGATTACGGAAGACAAATACGGCGGGCTTTTATAGCGGATATCGGCAAAATATTCATATCGGCGGATTATTCGCAGATAGATTTAAGAGCTCTTGCTCACATATCCGGCGATAAAACTCTTATTGACGCTTTTAATAACGGCAGAGACATCCATACGGCTACCGCTATGGAAATATTTTCGGCGCCCTCCGAACGGGACGTGACTCCCCAGATGCGTTCTGCCGCAAAGTCAATAAATTTCGGAATAGTATACGGCATTTCGCCTTTCGGACTTTCCAAACAGCTCGGGATACCCGTCCAACAGGCTAAAGAATATATAGACAATTACTTTAAAAAATACAGCGGCGTCAAACAATGGACTTTTGACGTTACGGAACAGGCGAAAAAAACAGGTTTCGTTAAAACTTTATCCGGCAGAATAAGATACATACCGGAAATAAATTCATCAAACAAACAAACGGTGTCTTTCGGCGAAAGAATGGTTTTAAACACTCCCGTTCAGGGCACTTCCGCAGATATAATTAAAATCGCAATGATAAATATTTCCAATAAAATAAAAGAACAAAACTTAAACTCAAAATTGCTGCTGCAGGTTCATGACGATTTGCTGTTTGAAACGCCGGAAGAAGAAAAAAATATAATGATAAAAATGATAAAATACGAAATGGAACACGCCATGGAATTAAAAGTTCCTCTGGCGGTTGATATGAAAGCCGGAATAAACTGGGCGGAAATGGATAAGATATGATAATAGGACTGACAGGCGGAATAGCTACCGGAAAAAGCGAAGCGGCAAAAATATTCAAACAGTCGGGATGTTATATTATTGACGCCGATAAAATTTCAAAACAATTAACTTCCAAAGGTTCGGATGTTTTAAAAAAAATAGAAGAATCTTTCGGAGCCGGAATTCTTACGTCAAAAAAAACTTTAAACAGAAAAAAACTCGCAAACCTTATTTTTAACGATAAAGGCGCGAAATTGCAGCTTGAAAGAATTCTGCACGTATACATAATAAAAAAAATAAACGAAATCGCGGCAAAAAAATATAAAGACGCCGACATTATTATAGACGCTCCGCTTCTTTTTGAAGTAGGTTTGGACAGAATCTGCGAAAAAGTGGTTGTAATTTACGCAAAACACGGCCTGCAGATTGAAAGATTTATGAAACGAGACAGACTTTCAAAAGAAGAAGCGGAAAAAAGAATAGCCGTACAGATGCCGATAGAAGAAAAAATGATGCTTGCCACGGTTGTAATTGACAACTCTTCCACGCTTAAAGAACTTGAAAAAAATATCAAACACATCTATTCCTGTTTCAAAGCCGGCCGTTAACGCAATATATCCCCCTCTGTGTTGATTAATTTTATTGACAAAAAACATGATTTAATTTACAATTAACGCATTATGAAAAAAATAATACCTTTTGCATTTATCGTCTTTTCTTCTTTTTTGTACCAGCCGTGTTTTTCCGAAACCGCGGATTTGGCGCAGCCGCAGGAAACCGTTGTACAGCCAAAACCTTCGGTAAACGCAAAAGGAATGCATTTAACGTCATTTGTTCCGGGCGCTTCAAAAAAAAGAATTTACATTGACAGTCTGCTTGAAGATACGGAATTAAACGCGGTTGTCATAGACGTTAAAGAAATTGACGGAGCAATAGGAATAAAGGGAATTTCTGGCGATTTGGCTTTTTCAAAATCGGTTCCCAATCCTGAAGAATACATTAAACATCTGAAAGAAAAAAATATATACACTATAGCCCGTATCGTCGTTTTCAGAGACAATACGATGCCGCGCAAAAGACCGGAGCTGGCCGTAAAAACTCCTGACGGAAAAATATGGGAAGATTACAGACAAACGACATGGCTTGACCCTTACAACCAAAAAGCCAAAGATTATATTTTGGATATAGCGGAAAAAACAGCCGATATAGGATTTGACGAAATCCAGTTTGACTATATACGTTTCCCTTCCGACGGAAATACAAAAATGTGCAGATATCAGGTCCCGCGCTCAACGGCAACGGCTTATCTGGAAATAATTGATTTTTTAAAACAGGCAAAACAGAGACTTGCTCCCAAAGGCATAAAAACGTCTATAGACGTATTCGGACTTACGACCACCGAAAACACGGATATGGGAATCGGCCAGAAAATCGTTGAAATGACCGAACATGTAGACTATGTAAGCCCTATGATATATCCGTCTCATTATAATAAAGGAGAATACGGAATCCCCGACCCTAATAAAGAACCTTACAGAACGGTCTATATCGCGCTTCAGGGGGCAAAAAAAAGACTGCCGGTTGAAAAATTAAGACCGTGGCTTCAGGATTTTTCAATGAAAGGCGTAAAATACGGACCTAAGCAGATACAAGAACAGATTCAGGCGTGTTTTGACTGCGGAGTGGAAACGTGGATGCTCTGGAACGCCGCCTGTAAATACACGAAAGACGGACTTAAACCTAAATCAGAGTCAAATACTTATAAAAAGAGTTCAAAAGAAATTATTGACAATTATCTGAAAAAAGAAAATGTTGACCAGGCTATGACAAAAAGAGCCGTCACGCAAAACAAAAAACAAACCGCAGCCGTAAAAAAATCAACGCACACCGCAACAAAAAAATATACGGTTAAATCAAGTTCGGCGACTAAAAAGAAAAAATAATAATTCGCTATATCAATGACCGGCAATCTCCAGCGTAACTTTTTTTAAAATATTCAGTCTAACGGATATACTAAATGAACGACAGAGAAATCATAGAAAAGATACTTGCGGGTCAGCAACATTTATTTAAACTTTTGGTAACAAAGCATAAAGGCAGGCTCATTTCTATTATATATTCTTTTTGCGGAGCCAACTGCGATTATGAAGATATCGCCCAAAATGTTTTTGTTAAGATATTTTGCTCTTTAAATAAATTCAGATTTGATTCTTCTTTTACGACATGGCTTTATAAAATAGCGATAAATGAAAGCATCACTTTTTCTAAAAAAACAAAAACAAACACAATTTCAATTAATGAAAAAGTAGGAGACGATGAAGATATTGAGCTTGTTGACATTCTTCCGGATTTAAAAGACGGCGTAGAAGATAATCTTGTAAAAAAAGAAACTCAGGATTTAATACAAAAAGCGATATTAACTTTAAAAGAAAACTACAGAACGATTTTAATACTGAAAGATATTGAAGATTTGTCTTATGACGAAATCGCCGAAGTGATGGATATTTCGCTTGACAAAGTAAAAGTCTGGCTTTTTAGGGCAAGACAGCAGTTAAGAGAAGTTATAAAAAAAGGAAATTTGTTATGAAATGCGGTGAAATGGAATTTTTAATATCATTACATGCCGACAACCGTTTAAATGACACGGAAATCGCGGAATTACTGGAACATTTTGAAGAATGTCCCGGATGCAGGCAGACATACAAAGATTTTCTTGCCCTTAAATCGCTGCTGGCGTCAGGCAATAATATTACTGTAAGTCCGGATTTTGAAAATAAAGTAATGGCGAAAATTAAAAATTCGGATAAACCGGCTCCGGCCCGCATCATATATCCGAATTTTAAAAAGAGAATTATAGCTGCTGCTGCAGGTTTTTTATTTATAGTTATTTCTTCGGCCGCTTTATTTACGGTTGCAAAAGTTAAGAAAAATCATATCGCTTACGACTTTAGCTGGTATTATGACATCGGGCAGGAAACCGCTTACGAATCATCTTCAGCAAATTCAATTGAATCGTTTATTTTAAACGTTTAACTTCCGGCAAATAATAAGCTTATCTTGTTAAAGGAACCGGCCATTATCATTATCCCTATAAATATAAGAAGAACGCCGCAGAATATTTCTATATATCGGTAATATTTTTTTATTTTATTAAAAAATACAAGGAATTTATTTATAAAAAGAGCTGTAAGTATAAACGGAATCGCCAGTCCGAGCGAATAAAAACTCAGCAGTATCGCCCCGTCTTTTGTCTGCCCCTGCGTTGAAGCCAAAATAAGTATTGAAGACAAAATAGGACCTACGCACGGAGTCCACGCAAAAGCAAACGCGCAGCCTACAAAAAAACAGGTAACATATCCTATTCTTTTATCTGCGACCTTTAAGGATACCTGCTTATATAAAAAGGGTATTTTAAATGCGCCGCAAAGATGAAGTCCGAAAATTATTATTATTGAACCGCCTATATATTTAAGAATATTTAAATTAGTCAACAGAAAAGATCCTATAAACGTGGCGGTAAGTCCGAGCAAAACAAAAATGATTGAAAAGCCGGAAACAAAAATTAAAGAGCTGATTAAAATTTGTTTCATATTTTTTGAATCATTTAACCGTTCAAGCGCTATTCCCGTTATAAACGTAATATATGCAGGTATAAGCGGCAGTACGCAAGGACTGATAAAAGTAAGCAGACCGGCAAAAAAACTGGCGATTATCGGGAAATTTCCCAAAGAGTCGGTCATTTTGATATCCTCCTTAAACGCAATTGCGCGTACTTAAAAAATGTCAAGCATTCTTTTAATAGGTTTGTACGCTTTTTCTCTTATATTTTCCGGTACTCTGATCTCATTTTTCATATCCTGCAGAGTCCATAAAACTTTTTCAAGCGTATTTTTTTTCATATTGGGGCATAAGGCAATATCGGAAACCGTATGAAATATTTTATCCGGATACATTCTTCTGAGAACAAACGTTATTTCATTTTCCGTGCCTATAATAAATTCCCCTGCGCCGCTTGATTTAACGTAATTCATAATGCCCGTGGTAGATAAAACTTCATCGGCAAGCGCGACTGTTTCCGGCTGGCATTCCGGATGAACTAAAACTACGGCTTTAGGATATTTTCGTTTTTTTTCAACAACATATTCCGGCAGCATTCTCATATGCGTCGGACAAAAACCCTGCCATAAAATAAGTTTTTTATTTAAAACTTTCTGCACGTAAGAACCTAAATTTCTGTCCGGACAAAATATTATTTTATCATTATCAATGCTTTTAACGACTTTGACCGCGTTTGAAGAAGTGCAGCATATATCGGTTTCGGCTTTTACTTCGGCCGTTGAATTTATATATGTTACGACCGTTGCGCCCGGATTTTTTTTCTTAAATTGAATCAGCTGTTCTCTGTTAATCATATCGGCCATCGGACATCCCGATTCCAAATCCGGCAGAAGCACTTTTTTTTGAGGGCTTAAAATGCTTGCGGTTTCGGCCATAAAATGAACTCCGCAAAATACTATCACATCGGCGTCGGTTTCCGCGGCTTTTCTGCTTAGTTCCAAAGAATCTCCCTTAAAATCGGCGATATCCTGAACTTCCTGCCGCTGGTAATTGTGAACCAGTATCAGCGCGTTTCTTTGTTTTTTTAATTCTTTGATTTTTTCCGTTATTTCTTTTGACATCTTTTATCCTGAGATTAAATTTTATTTTTATTATTTAAATGTTTCATCAAAATATTTGCTATTTCTTCATTGGCTTTGGCGTTGGGATGCCGATTATCTTTTATTTTATATTCCTCACTGTTAAAATATTCCGGCAATATTATAATATCAATATTAAGTTCTTTCAATCCTTTGAGCAATCGTTCATTCAAAAAAACATCCGGCCAAACAATTATGGTTAATTTTGAATTATATTTTTCAATTATAATTTTATCTATTTCTTTAAAATTTTCCAACAGATAATCTTCATAAAAATTTTTATTATACTGTTCTATTTTAGGAACAATTATTTTTTGGAATATATAACTTCTTGCAAAAATAATTTTAAAAATTTCAAACGGCTGTTTTGCTCTTATCCACTTGTCGCTTTTATATATCCAATTATCATTTGCCCCATAACATGAAACATTGAAATTTCTGTACAAATGATCCTGCATAAGTCCGTAAATAAAACGTTTTACATGCCGTTTCCCGATAAATGATGCGGCAATATCATGATTAAAAATATTCAATACGGTGTTCGTGGCTTTTCCGGCTAAAGCAAAATTTAAAACACCGTTCTTAAAATTCATTGAACTTGAAAAATAATAAGGCAATGTTTCGTTATCTTCCAGCCCTCCTCCGAAAGTGAAAGAACATCCTAAAAAAACATAAACATTATCAGAATTTTCATTGCCTTTCGTATATCTGAATCCGGGTTCAAACACAGAATATCCGACATCATATATTTTTTTATAATATTTTGGAGCAGGATTTTCGTTATTTTTATAACGATACATATATTCTTTATTGCCGGCATCTTTCAGGCAAATTTCCCTTATTAAATCAATATGCGCCAAATTAACTTTCGGATTATTGTAAAATTTGTCGGGTTTATTAAATTTAAAATTAAAATCCGGCGAATATAAAATAATTTCACAAAGACTTAAGGCCAAAAATACCGAAAAAAATAAAAAACCCGTTAATTTTACAGTTTTATTTTTTACGAACGCCGAACAGATTAAAAATATAAAACCGGAAAACAAAAAAATATAAACAAATTGATATTTTAAAAAATGCGTTATCATTATTATACGCAAATTTATATTCCGGAAAGTTTTTTCATTTTACCGTTTATATGCTCCTTTAGGATTTTTGCTATTATTTCGTTTGCCGCCAAATTCGGATGTCTGTCATTGTTTACTCTGTATTTGCCGTCCATAATATAATCCGGCAGCATTATCATATCAAATTGGGTATTTTTTAGTTTTTCATAAAACCGGCCGTTCAACATGATATCCGGCCAAACAATTATTATAAGTTTTGAATTATATTTTTCCTTTATAATTTTTTCCATTTCTTTTAAATTCTCCAGCAGATAATTTTCATAAAAATTTTCATTATGCCGTTCTATCTTGTTGGAAAATATCCTTTTAAAAAGATAACTTTTACCGAATAAAACTTTTATTATGCCAAACGGCTGTTTTACTCTGCTCCATTTGTTATTTTTATAAATCCAGTTATCGTTTGCTTCATAATTCAATACATTAAAATTTCTTTCTATATGGCCGTTAATAAGAGTATAAATAAAATATTTAACGTGTTTTTCCCCTACAAACTGTTCCACGACATTGCTGTTTAATATATTAATTGCCGAAACGCTGCCTTTTGAAGGCAGGCTGAAATTTAAAACATTACTTTTGAATTTTTTAAGTTTTGAAAAGCAATAAGGCAATGTTTCGCCGTCATTTAAACCGACGCCGAAAGTAAAAGAACATCCTAAAAAAACATAGATGTCATTTGAATCATAATTACATTCGGTATATCTGAATCCATTAGAAAAAAAAGAACAATTGACATCATAAATTATCGTATATTTTTCCTGTTTTATAATATTTTCCATTTTGATATTATTTGCAAAACGATACATATGTTCTCTATTATCGGAATCTTTCAAACAAATCATTCTCCGGTGATAAATTTCATCCAAAAAAATCGGTTTATCGCTAATGAAACTTTGCGGTTTATTTAAAGAACGGACTTGTTGAGAAGAATATAAAACTAATTCGCATAAAGACAAACAAAAAAATATTGAGACAAACAAAAGACATACCGATTTAATATTTATATTTTTAAAAAACGCCGAACATATTAAAAATACAAAACCAAAAAACAAAAAAATATAAACAAATTCGTATTTAAAAAAATGTTCCGGCATTAAAATCCTCTGGGATTTTCACTATATTTTTGAGATCTGTTTCATTTTATTTACTGAAATTTCGCTTAACATCAGTATTTTGTCAAAAAAATTGCCGACGAATGTTCCCGGCCCGTCGGATGTTTTATCGGCGTTTTCAGCGGCTATTTCATAACAGACCAAAGCCGAAGCGCAGGCAATGGCATAATTTTTTTCTACCGCGCAAAATACGCCTATTACGGAAGCGGCCATGCATCCCGTCCCGACGATTTTACCCATTATGGGGACTCCGTTTTTAATTGAGTATGTATCTTTACCGTCGGAAACAACATCTTCGGCCCCAGTAATTACTATAACCGCCTTTAATGAACCGGCTAATTTTTTTGCAAGTTCATATTTATCGGCGTTTACGTCTCCGGAATCAACGCCTTTTGTCTGTACGCTCAATCCCGCTACCGCCGCTATTTCTGAAAAATTGCCTTTAACGACAGAAACTTTAAATGACGATAATAATTCTTTGCACGCCTGGTTTCTGTATGTTGTAGCCCCGGCGCCGCAAACGTCAAGTATAACCGGAATTCCTTTTTTATTGGCCGTCTGACCGGCGATTTTCATTGATTCTATCTGAGTCTGATTCAAAGTTCCGATGTTTAAAACAAGCGAACCGGCAAGTTGAACCATATCGGCGACTTCTTCTTTGGCGTCGGCCATAACCGGAGACCCGCCGAAAAACTTTGTTATTCCGGCGCAGTTTCCTACCGTCACATAATTGGTAATGTGGTGCACAAGAGGAGACGTTCTTCTTACTTTTTCCAATCTTTCAAAAATTCTTTCCATACCAAAAACTCCTTAAAATATATTAATAAATAAACTTTATAAATAAAAAATAAAAAACCAGCATCCCCATCCCGATAGGGAAACCTATTTTGACCCATTCTTTGCTTGTTATCTTTAATTTTGACGCGCATATTATGTTTGGAATATTTCCGGGAATCATAATGCCGCCGCTTATTATAAGTCCGACTATAAGATACTTTAAAGTTTCAACCGTCATTTCCGGAACGATTTCAATAGCGGCCATTGTGGCATTGTCAAGAACCGCGGAAAGCATATTGATCCAGTAAAGTTCAACGCCGCCCAAATGAGCTATTGTTTTATAGGCAAGCGGCTTTAATCCGTCTCCGAGAAGAATAAGTCCCGCCACAAAAGCATAAACTTTAATAAATCTCAAAACTATTTCTTTATTTGACGTATCTTTGCCGTCGGCGATAATATGTTCCTCATATTTTTCCGCTTTTTTTACGATTCTGTATGACATAAAAGCTAAAAATATATTTGAAGAAATTATATATATCCATAACATATCTATCATATAAAAGAATCCGGCATAATGAGGAGCGCCTGACAATTTGCTTATTATTATCGCGCCAAGCGGTTCTCCTACCGGCGTTAATACGGCGCCTATTCCTATCGCAAAACAGGCATAAACTATAAATTTTATTTTATCCCGTCTTTTAATATTGGTAACGGCTGCTATTTCCGATAAAATCAACGAAGCTATTATGGCGGTTATCATGCTTGATACAAGGCCGAGAATAACAGTTGAAAGCGCCAAAGTCCATTTTATCCCTATTGTCTTTACAACTTTATTTGTAAGGATAATTATCTGTTTATTAAAAATCTTAAACAATATTCCCATAATAAGAACCGTAACGGAAATCATTATGGGATGTTCCAGAGTTATTTTTAAAAGACCCAGGCTCCATACGTTTGAAACTGTCGCAGCGAGCAGCCCGGCGGCAAAAATAAATATTTCCAAATTTTCTTCTATGCGTTTGCTGATAAGCGGCATAACTATCACTGTTAATATAATAAGAGATAATAAAATATCAAGCATTTATTTAATCTGCCTTTTGTGCAAATAATTTTTTCTTATAAATTTTTCAAATTCAACTATAAAATAAATAACCAAGCCCAGCATAATAAGTCTTAATAAAGAGCCGGAATCTATTCCGCTGACTTTAAAAAATTTATTTACCGGAGATATATACAAAAATATTGCCTGCGAAATAACCATTAACGTAATCCCCAGCCATACAAAAGGATTTGTAAATAATCCGAGTTTGAAAATTGAATAGTAAGACGATCTGCAGTTCAATAAATAAAAACTCTGCGCGACTATAAATATTGATACCGTAACGCCTCTTGCCTGTTCCAGAGAGGAACCTGATGAAAGTTCATATTTAAAAAACGCTAAAACCGCGATTGCCATAATAGTTCCGAACATTATGTTTCTGTAAATCAACAGATTATCTATTATAGGCATTTTCGGACTTATAGGCTGTCTTTCCATTATTTCATCTTCTTTCGGTTCAAAAGCAAGCATTAATCCCAGTAAAATCGCCGTTGACATATTTATCCACAGAATCTGGGCCGGCAAAATAGGCAAAACTTCCATATTTAAAAATATTGCGACAATCATCACAAAACCCTGCGCGACATTAGTCGGCAGAGTCCATAATATAAATTTCTTTATATTGTCAAAGACTCCTCTTCCTTCTTCAACAGCCGCCACTATTGAAGCAAAATTGTCATCCGTTAACACCATATCGGCTGATTCTTTTGCGACTTCTGTTCCCGTTATTCCCATGGCGATACCTATATTGGCCTGTTTAAGAGCCGGAGCGTCGTTTACTCCGTCGCCTGTCATTGCGCATACCTCGCCTTTTGCCTGAAGAGCTTTAACAAGCCTTAATTTTTGCTCAGGAGTAACTCTTGCGAAAACCGAAAAATCTTCAACAATATTTTTTAATTGTTCGTCATTATAATTTTCAAGTTCTTTTCCCGTTACCGCTTTATAATTGGCGTTTTCACCCTGTACGATGCCTATCACTTTTGCTATAGCCGAAGCGGTAAGAGCGTGATCTCCTGTTATCATTTTTATTTTTATTCCGGCGGTATGGCATTTTCTTACGGCGTCTATAACTTCCGATCTGGGCGGATCTATCATTGCCTGAAGTCCAACAAAAATTAAATCGTCTTCAACGTCCGAATGGTGAATCTGGGTAGTATTCTGTTCATGTTCCTTAAAAGCAAAAGCCAAAACTCTTAATCCTCTTGAAGCCATTTCTTCAGCAACGGATATGACCGATTGTTTGTCAAAAGGTACGATATTATCGTTTTCATCAATCATGCTTGAACACATTGATGTGATTTTTTCAACCGCTCCTTTAACTACTACTACCGGCAGCTTCTCCGTTTTATGCAATGTCGCCATATACTGATATTCCGATTCAAAAGGAATTGTATCAAGCCGCGGTCTTTGCTTAAGAACCAAATTTTCGTCAAGATTAGCTTTTAACGCTACCACTATCAAAGCGCCTTCGGTAGGATCGCCCTGTACAGTATATCTTCCGTCCGTATGCAATAATTTTGAATCATTGCATAAATATCCGGCCTTAATGCAAGACCTGAACGCTTTGGAAAAATCAATATTGACTGCTTTATCCATATATTGAATTTCTCCGTCCGTATTATATCCGCTGCCGAATACGTTAAATTTTTTGCCGCCTGAAAAAATTTCCATAACGGTCATCTGGTTTTCGGTTAAAGTACCCGTTTTATCTGAACAAATTACAGTAGTGCTTCCGAGAGTTTCAACCGCCGGCAGTTTTCTTATTATCGCTTTTCTTTTCACCATTTTTGAAACGCCTATTGCAAGAGTTATTGTCATAGCAGCGGGAAGACCTTCCGGAATTGCGGCAACGGCAAGGCTGATTGCGGCTAAAAACATTAATTTTGCAGGCTGTCCGTGCATAACTCCGAACGCAAACGCGATTGCGGCCGCCGATATGATAACCCAAAGCAAAAATATACTGAACTGCGATATTTTTATAGTAAGCGGAGTATCAAGAGAATCCGCTTTTGAAATCAACTGCGAAATTTTGCCTACTTCGGTATTGTCGCCGGTTTCAACGACTATGCCTTTTGCGCTTCCGTAAGTTATAAGCGTTGAAGCATACAGCATATTTTTTCTGTCGGCAAGCACAGTAGATTCCGGAAGCGCGTCAACTTTTTTTTCAACCGGCATTGATTCGCCGGTTAAAGCCGATTCGTTCACCTGCAAATCACGCGAAGTTATAAGCCTGACGTCGGCGGCGACTTTATCGCCGGAAATAAAAAACAAAATATCTCCGGGCACAATCTGAGAAGAATCAATATGCATTTTTTTGCCGTCTCTGATAACTACCGCCTGGGTAGTCATTGATTTTGCAAGCGCTTCTAAAGACTTTAAAGCTTTAGCTTCCTGTATAAACCCAACTATCGCATTTATTATGACAACTCCGAAAATAACCGAAGAATCCGCAAATTCTTTCAAAAATAAAGTAACGGCTCCCGCCAATATAAGAATATACAGCAGCGGCTGGTTAAATTGAAGAAGAAATCTTGCAACCGGACCTAAAGTCTTTTTAGGAGTTAAAATATTTTTTCCGTATTTAGCCTGAAAAACAGGGATTTCATCCGGATGAAGGCCTAATTCCGCATTGCTGCCGAAATCCTTTATTATTTCATCATGTTCAATATTATGCCAATTTTTTTTCTCTGTCATTTCAATACCTCTGTCGTAATTAAATTATAATTTTACATGTTCAAAACACATAGGATTATTGTACTAATTTACTCAAACTTTCAACAAGATTTTCAGCTATCAATGTGTTGCCGAAATCCAAACAATGTCCGAAATCGCCTGCAAACCTATCATAAAATATTTCATTGAATTGTTTTTCTTTTAAAGCATTTTTAAAATTTGATTCATTGCTTACAAATGTTATATTTTTAAAATATGTTTCATTTTCTAATAATTTTTCCAGTTGTTTAACGCTTCTTACCGGATATTGCATACATATTACTTTTATATTATTTTTTACTAATTTTTTTACTATTTCTTTATATGCGGCTCCGTATCCTTCTATATTGCAATATCCTATTCTCATATTATCCGCTTTTTGAAAATATTCGTCAGCTTTTTTGTAATTTTTTTCTTCCGTATAATTAACGGCCATAAATCCGTAATAGATGTCGTTTTGCGGTTCCATTAATTTTATAAGTTTGTTTTTTTGTTCAGTGGTTATTACATCTTTAATGAATCCGTACAATAAATATGCTTGCGGGGTTTTAAAGATATAACTGTCTTTATCTATAGCTTTATCCGCATATATTTTTAATTTTTTCATATCTCCGAATTTTAAATTGCTTTTAAATATTAATTCATATAAATTTTCCTTATCGGGAATATCGCCCGAATCAATAATTTTATCCGCTATCTCATCACCGAATTCTTTAAATTTTATACTGCGGTAATACAACTCCATCAGCATTCTGTTTGCTTCCGGATGCATAGGCTTTTGTTCTAATATTTCTTTTAATAATTTAACCGCTTGTTTTAATTTCATTTGATTTATTAAATCCGAAGCTTGCCGTATTTCATATTTAAAATCTTCCTGTTGAGTGTGATCTTTAGAAATAAATTCATTTATTTTCCGTTGTTTAAAAAACAAAAAATATCCGTTAATTAACTTATATAATTTTATTTTTTTTAACAGTGTATCTTCGTTTTTATTTATATTTACAGACTGATTATTATCAGCGCTGCTCATCATGCATATAACAATATCAGGTTTATATTTTTTTATATTGCTATCCAATTTTGCCAGTATATTCTCTGTTGAAATTCCGGGGATTCCGCAGTCTATTACTGAAAATTTATTAGGATATTTCGCATCAAGCATCCGTTGCAGCTGGATTGGATATTGTCCTGCCGTTGTTGATTCTCCTATGCAAACGACAGTGTACCGGGCATCTTTATTTAAAATCTTGTTGTTTTTATAATTTTTATATTCTGAAAATGCAAATCCGGCTATCTGCATCACCAGTTCCAAGGTAACTAAGGACAACAATAATACACAAAATATAAGCAATGTTTTTTTTAAAATAGTAGACATTTTTTAAAATAACGCGTAAATTAGAGGCATAACGGAACTGTTAGCTGCAAAATACACAAATACGCCAAACAAAATCCATACCACTAAAAACGGCACCAAACACCATTTTTTATTTTTTTTTATATATTTAAAGCAGCTTGATAATTTCATAATTTTGCCTGAGCCTCGGCTTGTTTTCTGTTTTTTTTGTTATTTCGGGCTGGCGCTTATTTTGGCCCATTTCCATTTTTCACTCCGGATAACATATGATTCAGTATCAGAGCCAGTTCTTCGGCAATAAGTTTATGTCCTTTGGCATTAGGATGAAAACTGTCAAATTTAGGATCAACAAATAAATATCCGGATTTATATTCTACAAAATTTTTTGCGGAATTACATATCGGAATATTTCTTTCTTTTGCGATTTGTTTCATAATTTCATTGTATTGTTTCGCCGTGCTTGCGCAATCAAAAATTTCAAAATTTTTTGACATTTCAAAAAATTTTGCGGCCGATTGATAATCTTTTTTTGTTTCCGCGATAACCGCCTTGTAATAATAAGCAACCGGATTATGCTTATCAAGCTCCAATATTCTGTTTATCAATATTTCCGCGGCTGTATATTTTTTATTTCTAATTTCCGATTTTAATTTATTAATAAATATTTCCAATTGTGCTTTTTCTTTTTGATTTAATTCTTTTTTTAACGGCAAATTAACCGGCATAACAATAAAAACGACTTTAATATTATTTTGCGCCGCAATATCCAACATTAAATTCAAATTTTTTTCATATTCTTCGCGGGTTACGCGTCTGTTCTCATTATATTCATTACAGCTTTCGCCGTAAAGTTTTATCTTATTTGATTTATCATTTACAATAATTTTTCTGATCAACATCGCGATTCTGCTTTTATTTAAAATATTGCCGGCAATTATTAAGGCCGGAGAAATATATCCGAGTTCGCTGTCTCTTTTAGAACTGCTTCTGAAAAATCTGTATTTATCAACATCATTGATAACATAAGATATCGTAATAATATCAGGTTTAAGCGGAAGAATTACATTCGTCAACAATTTAAGTCCTTGATATGATGAATAGCCTATTTGTCCGGCATTTATTGTTTCAACGGTAAAACCTTTATCCGCAAGAATTTTTGCGGCAACTACAGGATATGTGTCCTCATATTTTACCCCCCAGCCGAATGTCGGCGATGCACCCATGCAAATAATTCTGGTTGCCGATTTCTCTTTTATTTTTATTTCATGCGAACGGAATCCAAAAGAATTTGTTTTTAAATTCTGATTTTGAAAAACGGTATTAAGATTTGATTTTTGTTTCCAAAACAACACCGAATCCTGCCGTAAAATTCTTAAAATATCAGAAAGTCTGTCGTATTTGACCGCAAAAACCGATAAAAATAATTCCGTCAGCAATAAAAAACTCATTGAAACCAAAACTGAAAAAAATATTAATGACAATATTTTTATACTTTTCATTGATATTTTTCCAAAGCGCGCATTACATTTTCAGCTATTAAAATACTCCCTTCGTTTGTGTAATGCCCGAAATCGCCTGCAAATTGATCTATAAACAAATCCTTATATTTCATTATTTTTAAACTCGCTTTAAAATTATTTTCATTGCTTACAAAATCTATTTCATCAAAATAATTTTCGCTTCTGAATATCTCTTTAAGAGACTCTATACTTCTTACGGGATACTGCATTATAACGACTTTGATGTTATTATTGACCAATTTTTTTACTACAAGTCTATACAAACTATATGTTCTTGCATGCGGATGTTTCAATCTTATTTCTTCAGCTTCTTTAAAATACTTTGCAGCCTCCTGATAATTTTTTTTCTCCATATATTCAATGGCAATAAGTCCATAATATTGATCAAGATATTGGTCGATTTCCGATATTTTTTTCAACAATTTATCTTTTTGTTCTTCAGTCACAAAATCTTTTAATAACCAGAATGTATGACAATTTAAAACAGCGTTTTTATCATTTATAATCATATCGGCAAAATATCTGCGAGACTTGGCATCTTGTTTATAATCAATTAATAAAGCGTACGCTGTCTGCCTGCCGTCAAAATCACTTTTTGAGCTATTTTGAACAATATTTAACACATCTCGATAAGCAGAATCTTTCTGATTTAAATAATAATATTTTATCATGGCAAGAAAAATAACGGAATCCGTATCATCAGGATTGCGTTTGACGATATTTTCAAAAACCGATGCCGCCTCATCATAACGTTTGAGATCATATAGTTCATATGCATGTTGTTTTTCAGAATTATCTTTTTTGCCAAAATATTCGGTTTTTCTCTTAAAAGATGCCATGATATGATCTTTTAAAAGAATAATGAGTTTAAATATTTTTATTTTACAGTTTACCGGATATACGGGTTTTTGTCTCATTTCAAAATCAACAAGTTCATTATTAATCCCCATCATACATATCGCAATATCGGGACGATATTTTGGGATATTAAAATCCAAATCTTTCAGAATATTTTCCAAATTGGTTCCGGGGACAGCGCAGTCAATAACGGCAAATTTACCCGGATATTTTTGATCTAACATTTTTTGCAAGTCTTTAGGATATAAGCCGTATGTCGTTGATTCCCCCAGACACATTACCTTATACTTTGATTTATTTTTTAATGCTTTATTATTTTTATAATCCCGATAATATAACATGCTGAAACCTGCCGCCTGCATTGCAATTTCCAGAATCATCAATGCCATTAAAAATCCTAAAACAATAAGCAGTATTTTTTTATAATTTTTATTCAATATATTAATTATTTTTAATTTATTTTTCATTTTTTATCTCAGAACTTTTTCAATATTTTCCATTACATTTTCGGCTATTAAAATACTTCCTTCTTTTTTGTAATGCCCGAAGTCGCCTGCGAATTGATCTGAAAATATTTCAAAAAATTGTTTTTCCTTAAGCAGATTTTTAAAATTTCCCTCATTGCTCAAAAACTCTATCCGTCCGTAATATTGTTCGTTTTTTAACATTTGTTTAAGCGGTTCTATACTTCTTACGGGATACTGCATGCATATAACTTTTATATTGTTATCCGTTAATTTTTTAATTATAAGTTTATATAATCCGTATGTTTTTTCGTTCGGATACTTCAATCTGAGCTCTTCGGCGGTTCTAAAATATTCTTCCGCTTTTTCATAATCTTTCTCTTCCATCATTTCCACGGCAACAGCCCCGTAATACTGATCCAGAGCATTTTTATAAAAATACATTTTCTTTGCAAATCTAGTTTTTTGTTCGGGTGTCATATAATCTTTGATCCCCAAATACAACATTTCGCTGAAAAGAACATTGGCGTCATTGACTAACAGGTTTATAAACCGCTTTGCTGATTTTATATCTTTTCTCTTTTTTATATTATGCTCTATTAATATTTCATAAATAATTTGTTTCCAATAGTCGGAAACTTGTTTATTTGTTTTAATTATATTCAATGCCATTTCATAAGCGGAATCCTTCCGGTTCAAATGATAAAAATACAACATTGCAAGAAAAGAATACAAATTACAATCATTCTTTCCGGTTTCAAGGATTTCTTCACAAATTTTAGCGGAAGCAGAATATTTTTTTTGGAAATACAACTGATAAGCATAATCCGCATTCAATTCCGGAGAATTATCCGCATAAGCTTCTTTAATTTTCAATGATGCTTTCAAGTGTTCTTTTAATAAATTATACAATTTGTATAATTTGAACCTTTCGATTTTTTTATTTGATTTTTTTTTAATTTCATCGAAAGATACAAAACCATTGTTTATCCCCATCATACATACGGCAATATCCGGTTTATATTTATCTATATTATCATCAAGATTTTTCAATATAAAATCAAGTTTTACCGCAGGAACTCCGCAATCTATTACCGAAAACTTGCCGGGATGTTTTTTATTTAGTATTTTTTGCAGTTCACACGGATATGCCAGTGATGTAGTCGATTCCCCCAGACACATTACAGCATATTGAGATTTGTCTTTTAACGCTTTATTGTTTTTGTAATTCTGGAAACTTGATATACAAAAGCCTGCTGTCTGCATTGATAATTCCAATATTATCAATGCTATTAATAAACCTAAAAAAATCAAAACTATTCTTTTTAAAAAAATCATAATCTATAATTACCTTAAATTTTATATATTAACTATAAAAATTTATTTATAATTTGCAAATTTCTCCAGTGTTCGTAAGACGTTCCCGGCTATTAATTTCTTTCCTTCTTCTTTGTAATGCCCAAAATCACCGGCAAACTGGTCTATAAATATTTCGGAATATTTTTCCGCTTTTAGTAAATTTTTAAAATTTTTTTCATTGCTTAAGAATATTATTTGATTATAACAGTCTTCATGTTTTAAAATGCTTTTCAAAGATTCTATGCTCCTTACGGGATACTGCATGCATATAACTTTTACGTTGTTATCCGTTAATTTTTTAATTATAAGTTTATATAATCCGTATGTTTTTTCGTTCGGATACTTCAATCTGAGCTCTTCGGCGGTTCTGAAATATTCTTCGGCTTTCTCGTAATCTTTTTGATCCATACTTTCAATTGCAATGATGCCGTAATACTGGTCAATATTCTCTTTTGACAAAGATATCTTCTTTAAAACTTTTATTTTCTGTTCCGGCGTTATAATATCTTTTATAAACCAGTATAAACTTGCAGTAATAAAAATATCGTCTATATTTGTCACTTGTCCGGCCAATTGTCTCGCAAATTCAATATTTTCTTTAATATACAAATTATAGGCGAGTGCCGTCTCATACGCATTTTGCCTGATTAAAGCCGGAACATTTTCGTTTTTTTCGATAATATCCAAGGATATCTTATAAGCAACATCCTTTTTATCAAGATAATAATAATATAACATAGCTAAAAAATCACATATATAATAATCGTCCGGGCTTATTTCAAGAATCTCTTTACAAGCCTGCGCCGCATCCGCATATTTTTTTTGTATGAATAAATCATACGCATACTCCATATCAAATCTACTTAAATTATCGGCATATGCTTCTTTTATTTTTAACAATGAAGATAAATGTTTTTTTATCAGTTTATACAGCTTATGCAATTTAAAATACTCGCGCTTATCATTTTCGGCATATCTGCCATCCCTATAAGAAGCCGATACGAATCCGTCGTTAATCCCAATCATGCATACCGCGAAATCAGGTTTGTATTTTGCAATATTAGAATCCAGAGTTTCCAGCATATTTTCGAGATGTATGCCGGGAACTCCGCAGTCGATCACCGTAAACTTGTCCGGATATTTTTTATTCAGCATCTCCCTCAAAGATTCCGGATATTCTCCGAATGTCGTTGATTCGCCCAAACACATTACGGTATATTCGGATTTATTCTTTAACGCTGCGTTATTTTTTAATTCCCGATATTTTGATATTAACAAACCTGCGGTTTGAAGAGATAATTCCAAAACCACAAAAGAAAATAGTATGCCGGCGAACACCGATATGATTTTTTTTAACATTTTAACGCGTAATTACGAAAATGGCCTGTTTGGCTAACAGATTGGCAAAACAACAAATATTTTTCCCGTCGCTTATAAAATTTTTTGCAATTATCTTATAATTCTTATTTTTACAAAAATTTTCAAAATCTTTTATGCTTAAAAATCTTATATTCGGCGTATTATTCCAGTTTTCAGGCAGACAATCCGTAACAGGCGCCCTTCCGTTTATAAGCATATCAACCCTGAGGGAAAAATGCGCAAAATTAGGAAACCCTATAATGACTTTTCTGCCTACTCTTAAAGCTTCGTCCAAAACCGTATCAATATTTTTTACCTGCTGTAAACTTTGGCTCAATATCACAAAATCAAAACTGCCGTCATTATACGCGGCAAGCCCTTTATTAAAATCCGCATGAAGAACGCATAATCCTCTTTCAACGCATTCGTATATATAATCTTCGGATATTTCTATCCCTTGTACGTTTACGTTTTTCGTTTTTTCCAAATATTCCATAAGAGTTCCGTTCCCGCAGCCGAGATCCAAAACTTTTGAATTCTGTTCCACGAATTCCGCTATTTTAATATGTTCAAAAGAAATTTTATTTTTTTCCACTTATAACTCCGCCTTCCAGATTATTTAAAAAAGAAGTTATTATTTTCCCCTCGTCTTCTTTTTCAAGCAAAAAAGCATCGTGGCCGTAAGTTGAATCTATGTTGCAGTATGTAACTTTTTGGCCTCTGAGTTTTAAACTTTTAACTATATCTTCGGATTGTTCCGCCGGATACAGCCAGTCCGATTTGAAAGACAATACCAAAAATTTTATGTTTATATTTTTATCTTTCAGAAAATCATCGTTGTTGACGTCAAAATGATCCATGGCTTTTGATATATACAAATACGAGTTCGCGTCAAATCTTTTTACAAATGTGCTTCCTCTGTGCCTGAGATATTCCTCAACTTCAAAATCGGCGTTAAAATTAAATTTTGCTTTTCTTTCTTTATCTTTTTCTATGGGGAATTTTTCTTTCATTGATATATCGCTCATATACGTGATATGCCCCAACATTCTGGCTACCGAAAGACCTCTTTCCGGATTTCCGGTGCTGTAATAATGTCCGCCGTTCCATGCGATATCGGCCATTACGGATTGTCTTCCAACCTCGTTAAAAGCAATCTGCTGAGGAGTATGCCTCATAGTAGTAGCAATAGGTATCGCTGATAACATTTTATCCGGATAATCGTTTACCCATTGAAGAACCTGCATGCCTCCCATTGATCCGCCGACTATTGAAAATAATTTTTCTATGCCGAGAAAATCAATAAGTTTTTTTTGAGCCCTTACCATATCCGATATTGATATAGCCGGAAAATCAAGCCCGTATTCTTTGCCGGTTTTGGGATTTATTGAAGAAGGCCCGGTAGAACCCTGGCATCCTCCCAAAATATTTGAACAAACAATAAAATATTTCTCCGTATCAAAAGTTTTTCCCGGGCCGACCATATTATCCCACCAGCCCGGTTTTTCGTCTCCTTCGTGATAGCCTGCGCAGTGAGCGTCGCCCGTAAAAGCGTGCATTATAAGAATAGCGTTGCTTTTCTGAGCGTTTAACCGCCCGTAAGTTTCATAAGCTATCGTAACTTCTTTAAGTTCTTCTTTATTATCAAGAATAAGCTTGTCAAAAGTGAAGTATTTTGTTTCCGTTATCCATTTTTCAGAGTTCATATTCCGCCCATAAACAGCCATGTTGAAAGATATCTTTCTCCCGTATCCGCTATTACAGTTACTATATTTTTGTTTTTATTCTCTTTTCTTTTCGCTATTTTTAAAGCCGCCCATAAATTTGCGCCCGATGAAATTCCTCCGAAGATTCCTTCCTGAACGGCAAGGTCTCTTGCTGCATTGCCGGCATCATCGCCAGAAACCGCTATATATTCGTCAATAATTGCGGCATTCAATATCTCAGGAACAAATCCGGCTCCTATTCCCTGAATAGAATGAGGACCTGCTTTTTTACCCGATAAAACCGCGGATTCTTCCGGTTCAACCGCCGCTACTTTTATATTTTCATTTTGCTCTTTAAGGAATTCACCTACTCCGGTAATAGTTCCGCCGGTTCCTACTCCGCAGACAAAACAATCAACGCGGCCTTCCATATCGTTCCATATTTCAACTGCGGTCGTCTTTTTATGAATCATCGAGTTTGCCGGATTTGTAAACTGACCGGGTATATAACTGTTTTTTATCGTCTCTTTAAGTTCATAAGCTTTTTCTATTGCTCCGGCCATACTTTTTGAACCCTGCGTCAGTTCAACTTCCGCTCCCAAAGCTTTCAAAAGTCTTCTTCTTTCTATGCTCATTGATTCGGGCATTGTCAAAATAAGTTTATATCCTTTGACTGCGCACACAAACGCCAAAGCTATGCCTGTGTTGCCGCTAGTAGGTTCTATTATCGTAGTTCCTTGTTTTATAAAACCTTTTTTTTCTCCGTCTTCAATTAAAGCTGCGCCGACTCTGTCTTTTATGCTTGAAAGAGGATTAAAACTTTCAACCTTCACAAAAACGTTTGCGGGCAAATCCTTTGCAATTTTATTAAGTTTTATAATAGGCGTATTGCCGATTTTTTCCGTAATACCGTTAAAATACTTTCCCATTGCGCGTCCTTATTTTTGCGATTTTACCAATGCCTGTTCTATATCGGCGATTATATCATCGGCGTTTTCTATTCCGATTGATAATCTTATAAAATCTTCGGATACTCCGGCGGCAAGTTGTTCTTCGCAGGACAACTGCTGGTGCGTAGTAGTGGCCGGATGCACGGCAAGGCTTTTAGCGTCTCCCAGATTTACCACGTGGGAAACAAGTTCAAGCGACTCAATAAATTTTTTGCCGGCCTTTATTCCGCCTTTTATGCCGAACCCTATAATTGAGCCCGGATAATTTTTAAAATATTTTTTCGCCTTTTTGTATTCCGAATTGTCTTTAAGCCCGGGATAATTTACCCATGCCGTATACTTATTACCGCGTAAAAATTCCGCGACTTTAATCGCGTTTTCGCAATGTCTTGGCATTCTTAAATGCAGCGTTTCAAGACCCTGTAAAAACAAAAAAGAATTAAACGGCGAAATCGCAGGGCCGAGATCTCTCAATAAATTTAATCTGGCTTTCATAATATAAGCGATATTCCCGAATTTTTTAAACGCTTCAATAAATTTTAATCCGTGATAAGATTTGTCAGGTTCGCTTATAACCGGAAATTTCCCGTTAGCCCAATTGAATTTTCCGGAATCAACTATTACTCCGCCAAGACTCGTTCCGTGCCCGCATAAGAATTTCGTTGCGGAATAAACTACTATATCGGCTCCGTACTCTATCGGTTTTACGATATACGGAGCAAGAGTATTGTCTATTACAAGAGGAATATTATTTTCGTGGGCGATTTTTGAGACAGCCTCAATATCGGCCACGTTTAATTTGGGATTGCCGAGCGTTTCCGTATATACGGCTTTCGTTTTTTCATTTATATTCTTCTTTAAAGCGTTCAAATCGCCGGCTTTCACAAAACGGACTTTTATTCCGAAATTTTTAAAAGTATTCGCAAACAAAGTATACGTTCCGCCGTAAAGACTGTCCGTCGCGACTATTTCGTCGCCGCAGCTAACTATATTCAGCAACGCTATTGATATCGCCGACATGCCGCTTGCAGTTGCAAGAGCAGCAATTCCGCCGTCAAGCAGCGCCATTCTTTTTTCAAACACGTCAGTCGTCGGATTTTGCAACCTGACATAAATGTTGCCGAATTCTTTAAGAGCAAACAAATCGGCCGCATGTTTTGTACTTTTAAATTTATACGCCGTAGTCTGATGTATCGGAACGGCAACCGAACCCGTAACGGGATCCGGCTCCTGCCCGCCGTGAACCAATATTGATTCTGTTTTTAATTTTTTATCTGTTTTTGCCATAAAAAAACCTCTTTATCTTATCTTAAATACCGCAGCCACCGTAACCGCCACTTCTTTTTCTTTTGAAAAAGTATCGTAAACGCCGTAATCGGAAACTTCCGTTGATAAAGGCTGCCTTATCTGAAAAACTCCCGACCTTGCCGAAATAAGATTTTCAACTTTATTGCCGGAACTTTTCGCAATTTCCTCGGCTCTGAGTTTCGCGTCTTTAGTGGCTATTGCCAATATTTCGGATTTCAGTTCTGATAAATTTGAAATAAAATATTCCATTGTGGAATTTTGAAAAACAAGTCCCGCGGCGCTTATCGCTCCGCTGTCCAAAGCCATCTTTTCAAGTTTAGCGATATCGTTTGTTTTTACAAAAATTCTCTGAGTAAAAACATATCCCGATATTCCGTTTGCGCCGTAATTAGGATACGAATTGACGGGTTCAATAATTATATCTTTTTCGTCCACCGATTTATCTTTTAAAAATTTTGCAAGTCTGGCCAAATCTTTTTGCAGAAGCCCGTATCCGTCTTTCTGGTTTGACACGCCGGTATTTTGTCCGAGAGTGATCGTCCATTTTGCGGTATCAGACGCCACGTTTTTCGTGCCAAGCCCGACAACTCTTATTGATTTTTCCTGCTGTTTTGAAGCGACAAAAAACATTCCGAATAAAATTGCTGATATTATTAATCCAACTGCCAAAATAACCGCCGGTTTTGAATTCATTTTTCACTCTCCGCTACACGCTTTTGCAACATTGTAACATTATAGTTTTTTTACAAGAAAATAACAATTATTTAAAATAAATGAAAATACAATATATTTTGCTATAATAATCTCATTAAATTTTAAAAGAGACAAAAATGAAAAAAACAATCGTTTGCCTGATTTCGCTGTTATTATGCTCAAATTTATCCTATGCCAACTATGAAGGATATAAATCATATATCGCCGGATTATTGGCTTTAAAAAAGGGAAATATTGAAACGACCGTGCGCGAATTTGAAAATGTAATATCCCATGACAGCGGCGCAGTTTCGGTTTATAAAGATCTTGCTCTCATATACTGGCAGAAAGGCGACGGCAAAAAAGCGCTTGAAACGGCGCAGAAAGTCCGCGAACTTGACGGCGAAACCGTTAAGACCAATATGTTTCTGGGCACATTTTACCTCTCCGTCAACGAAATGGATATGGCAAAACAATGCTGGGAAAAAATTTTACAAATTGACCCGAAAAACGAAACCGCCACGGTTTATCTTGCCGCTTATTATTATTCCGACAATAAATTAAAAGAATCGGCCGATTACTGGAATAAATTTTTACAGGAAAAACCCGAATCTTCCGAAGGATATTTCCAGCTCGGACTCGTTCAGGAAAAGCTCGGGCTTCTTGAAGAAGCTTTGAAGTCTTACAAAAAAGTAAACGAGCTTAAACCGGAAGCAAGAGAAGCCTATCTTGCAAGAGCAAGAATTTACGAAACGCAGAAAGAATTTAAACTTGCGATAAACGAGTATGAAAAATATATAACTGTTTTCCCCGATAACATCTCCATACTTTTATATTTGGGCAAATGCTACCTTGAAGAACAGAGATACAATGACGCCGAAAGCATTCTTCTTAAAGCAAAAAATATAGCGCCGAACAACATTCCTCTGCATTATCTTTTGGGAATGACTTACGAAAAACAGTCAAATCTTGAAGAAGCCATAGAAGCTTTTGAATTTATAGTAAAAAACGAACCGACTCCTCAGGCCGTTGCAAGGCTCGGTTTTTATTACGCGTTAAAACAGGATTTTAAAACGGCCAGAATGAAATTCAAACAGGCCGTTGAAATGGATCCTCTTAATCCGGAATTTCATTATATAGCAAGCCTTAACTTTATGGATATGAAAGATTATGAAAACGCCGTCAAAGAACTTGAAAAAACGCTGTTTCTGAAACCGGATTTTAACGACGCAAAATTTTATCTGGCGCTTGCCAATGAAAAACTCGGGTATTACGATAAAACCGAAGAACTTTTAAAAAGTATTCTCGCTTCAAATCCCGACGACATAAAAGCCATGAATTATCTCGGATATTTTTACGCCGACAGAAATATAAAACTGGACGAAGCGGAAAAATTATTAATCCGCGTGGTTGAACTTTCCCCAAACGAACCGGCTTTTTTGGATTCTCTGGCCTGGATGTACTATAGAACGGGAAAATACAAAGAGGCCGAAAAATACATGCTTATGGCCGTTAATACCGAACCGAAATTTTTTGACAAAACTCTTTACGAACACTTGGGCGATATCAGCGTTGAACTAAACAAACTGCCTCAGGCATGGCTGTGTTACGCCGTTGCCGCCGACATGGGTTCGGATATCGCAAAAAATAAAATGAAAATCGTCGCAAAAAAAGCTTCACCCGACGGGATAAACAAAATTTTATATGAAAGAGCCGTTCATAATTTTTTAAGGGTAATATCCCTAAAAGCCGGATATTCGGTAAAAACACAAACGCCGGTAATTAAGACAACTATGTATATGACCGTGCTTTACAACGAGAGATACGGCGTAAAAGCAAATTTCCCGCAAAAATTGACAATACCCGAATTCAGCGTTTTGTTTGACAAAAACGGAATTGTTTTTTCGCCGAAAGCGATAGGAGATTCCGTTGCACCTGAAATAACTGAAATGCTTAATTTTATTAATTTTGTATTTTCAAAAAATTTCCCTCAGATGCTGGCAAAAGCTTCAGTTTCGGAAAAAGGGAACATAATAACATATTCAAACGACGGCGTATCCGTAAAAATAAACAAAAAAACCGGATTATTTACTGAACTGGCAAAAAAAGATTTATTTGTTTTAAAAATTTCTTCTTATGAAAATTTTAACAAAATATCAAAAATTCCGGACGAATTAATATTTACGTCTCAAAAAACAAAATTCAAATGCGTAATAAAATTAAAAAATTCAGCATTTCCCGCAAATAAAGATTTTGAAAATTTCAGGGGACAGGATGATACTCAAAGCGCCGGCAAAAATTAATCTGTATCTTGAAATAATCAATAAAAGACCCGACGGTTACCATAACATAGAATCCGTAATGCATACGGTAAGCCTTTTTGACACTCTTGAATTTTCATCAACGACAGGCGAAAATATTGAACTTACATGCAGCGATAAATCCCTTCCGGCCGATTCCACGAATCTCGTTTATAAAACGGCAACAAAAATGCAGGAAAAATACGGCGTACCCCGCGGGATAAAAATTCATCTTCATAAAAATATTCCGATGGGAGCCGGTCTCGGCGGAGGTTCTTCCGATTCTGCGGCGGTAATAAAAGCGCTGAACCAATTATGGAATATTAACGCTTCAAAAGAAGAACTGGTATCGTTTGCAAAAACAATCGGAGCCGACGTTCCTTTTTTTCTGACAGGCGGAACCGCAAAAATTGAAGGAATCGGCGAAAAGGTTACAAAAATTCCTTCAGAAGTAAAATTACACGCCGTTCTTGTAAAACCCGATTTCGGAGTTTCAACTGTTTTAGCTTATTCAAAAATAAAATTCCCGTTGACAAATCAACGCAAAATTCATAAAATTACGGACGTCTTAACAAAAAGTTCTTTTACGTCGGAAGCAGCTAAAGATTTGCTATTTAACAGATTTGAGGAATTCGTTTTTCCTGATTTCCCGGAGATAGAAAAAATTAAAACAATGCTTCAAAGTTTCGGTTGCGCCAGTTTAATGTCCGGTTCGGGAGCTACAGTATTCGCTTTAACGTCGTCTCGGGAGAAATCCGAGGAGATAGTTAAGCGGTTAAGCATATATAAATGGAATACTTGGGCTGTCAGCTCATGTGAATTGCATGATAATGCGGGGGTGTAGAACATGGTTATAACCGAAGTCAGGATTTTCCCGAAAAACGAGGAAAAATTGAAGGCGTATGCTGCTGTAACTTTTGACAATGTTTTTGTTGTTCACAATTTAAGGATCGTCAAAGGCGAAAAAGGTCTGATGGTCTGCATGCCGTCCAGAAAGAAAAACGACGGAACGTTTAAGGACATAGCCCATCCTATAACAAACGAATTCAGAGGCGAACTTGAAAAAATAGTTCTCGCCGCTTACGATAAAAAGTTAGCGGAAGAACCTCCTAAAATATAAAAATACGCAAATTTTCAATTCCGAGATGGTGTAATGGCAGCACAAGAGAATTTGGATCTCTTTGTCTAGGTTCGAATCCTAGTCTCGGAGTTTCTTTATTTGTCTTTTTATTTTATACTTTGTTGCCAAAATGCTCGGATACTTCCGGCTCTGCCTGTTCACAGTATACTCTCGCATTTTGTCGTCTCGTCTAAAATAAAAACACTGCATAAAATTGCTCTGCTAGTATTTATGGTCAGAAAAAATTAAAAATCATCTTACGCAAAAAATATTTAGTTTTTCTTGGACTTACATCTACCATCCAACAGCACAGATCTTGAATTCTTTAAAAATAAAAAAACTCTTGCCTAGCTCAAAACTTTTTTGTGAAACAAATCCATAACTTTTCATAGCATATAGAATATATTGACATATATTAAATTTTCAAAATTTAATATACTCAAAGCATTAATAAATAAAGGAGGTTATATGGATTCAATTCAAGCATTGGTAAGCATATTTGGCACTGCAATTGCCAAGGCATTATCAGATATTAAAGATGATGTAATGTTTTATTTCAATCAAAGAATTCCAGAATATCTTGCTAGTATTGAAAGCAAGTTTTCAAATACTAAAACATTTTTATACCGAACAGAAACTGTAAATTTTTATGATGTGTACTTTGAAATTTCATTAAAAAATAAAAAATGTAATAATTATATAGTAAAAGATATTGAAAGTTTATTTAAACAAACAAATTTTATTTCTATAATAGGGAATGCTGGCAGTGGCAAAAGTATGTTATTGAAACATATATTTCTAAGCTCAATAAAACAAACACTTAAAATCCCTATAGTAATTGAACTTAGACACCTGAATGATTTTTCGGGAAATTTTATTGAATATTTAAACTCATTATTATGTGGTAAAAATAGAATTCCAAATACAAAGATTTTAGAAAGAATTCTATCGGAAGGTAACTTTTTATTCTTAATTGATGGATATGATGAAATATATAGCAAAAACAAAGAAAAAATAACATCAGACATTATTAATTTCATAGACAATTACAATAAAAATTATTTCTTAATTACATCAAGACCTAGTGCAGGATTAGAAATAATACCTAGACTTGATAATTATTATGTTAACCAATTAAGCGACAAACAGATAGAAGAATTTACACGTAAACAGTTAAAGCTAATGGATGATACTAAACTCGCAGATAAAATTATTGCCGTTATAAATAAATCTGATAATAAATCATATCATGCATACCTTTCAAGTCCTTTGCTCTTATCAATGTTCATCATAACATTTAAGTCTTATCCTGAATTACCTACATCTAGAGCTAAATTTTATTGGAATATCTTTGATACTCTTTGTAATAAACATGATAGTTTCACTAAACATGGCGGATATCAGCACGAAAGAAAAAGCAATTTAGAAAATGAAAATATTGAAAAAATACTAAAATGGTTCGCATACAAATCATTTTTTGCAGGCAAATATAGTTTTGATGAGCAATATTTAAAAGAGACTCTAACCATAATAAGGGATAAATTATCTATTAGCTGTGACATAGAAAAATTAATATATGATTTAGTAGTTTCTATCTCAATAATAATGCAAGAAGGAAGTGAATACAAATTCCCTCATAGATCACTTCAAGAATATTTCACAGCAATATTAATTAAAGATCAGTCTGATGTAGATAAGCAAAAATTTTATAATGACTTATCAATTAAACCCATTATATTGGGCAATTTTGGATTTTTAAAATTGTGTTATGAAATAGATAACAAAAATTTCAATAAATTTTTTGTATTGCCCAATTTGAGAAAGATTATAGAAAATTTTAATATTGATGATGATGAAATTATATGCAAGAAATTTTTAGAGAAATTAAAATTTTGTCATATTTTTAGACAACCAGACTACAGTTGTAATACCTCACAATATCATCCTAGTTTATCTTTTTTTCTAATAGATTTATTTCAACCAAAAGATGAAGTATCAACTCTTTTACATTTTGCACCTATTAAAAATTCAAATACACTTAAAGAACCTAGAATGAAGAATATCATTCAAAACATTGGCATAAAACTTGATGAAACTCAAACGCTTGTAGACTACAGTAAAAACTGGAACAAACAAGTTTATGAATTTGTAAAATTAATCGGAATAGAAAGTATAATATTAGAAGTCATAGATAAAATAAAACACACTATTCCTGAATTGGAAACCCAGATTGCTATACAAGAAAGCAATGAAAGTGATTTGTTAAATTTATAAAACATTGGAAATGAATAAACCATGAATAATTGGAATATACCGGCTGATTTAGAAAAAGAAATAAAAGAAAGGGATAAAAAATGTGTTTACTGTGGAATCGAATTAACAGAAACAATTTGTCCGAACAAATCGCGTAAAAACTTAGGAACTTGGGAACATATAATTAATGACGCTACTATTATAACCATTGCTAATATTGCAAGATGCTGTGCTCCATGCAATTCCAGCAAGGGTAAAAAATTACTGGCAGAGTGGCTAGAATCAAATTATTGCAAGGAAAAAGGTATTAACAAAAATACTGTTGCAACTGTTATTAAAAAAGCTTTAAATAAAAAATAACATTTTATATTCACATCATAAAAACTAAACTTATAAAATTTTTAAACTTTTTGGGTGGAGATGAGTTTTTGGAGAGCGAGGATATCTTCATTATTGGAAAGGACCAATAATATGTCGGCTTGTTCTATTACTGTTGAGCCGGACGGGACGATAAACTGGCCCTGACGGGAAATTAAGACTATAAGCAGTTTTTTCGGTACTCCCAGTTCTGCTATTGTTTTGCCTACTGCCGGCGATTCGTAAGGAACGGGAACGTCGGTAAGTTCTGCATCCATTCCGTCCATTTTTTCAAACTGGATAGGATAATTTATTTTTTTATTCATCGGAGCATCCAGCCCGAGAAGTTTTGAAACTATCGGGATTGAAGTTCCCTGTATAAATACGGAAATTGCAACTACGAAAAACACGATATTAAAAATTACGTTTGCCTGATCAATTCCTGCTGTCAGCGGAAACGTTGCAAGAATAATCGGAACGGAGCCTCTCAATCCCACCCACGAGATCATAAGTTTTTTTGCAAATTTCATTTTAAACGGAAGCAGGCTTATTAAAACTCCGGCCGGCCTTGCCACAACCATAAGCAAAACCGTTATAAGAAGCCCTTTCCATATATAAGGAAGCATCTGAGACGGAAAAACCAAAAGGCCGAGCGTAACAAACATGACTATCTGCATAAGCCACGCTATTCCGTCATGAAACTTTTTAATCATTCTTTTATTCTGAAATTCAACTTTACCGAGCATAAGTCCTGCGACGTAAACGGCTAAAAATCCGTTCCCTTTGACAAAACCTGCAATTGTAAAAGTGAGAAGAACAAGCGAAATCATTATAACGGGATAAAGCCCTTCATATTCAAGATTAAGCCTTTTAATCAGAAACAAACTAAACTTTGCCATCACATAACCGACTGCCAAACCCATTCCCATATCTATAATAAAACTGGGAACAAGAGAAATAAATTTTGTCCCCTGCACTGTTATAAGGCTTATAACGCCGACTGTAAGAAAAACAGCCATAGGGTCGTTGCTTCCGGATTCAAATTCAAGAAGAGGTTTAAGCGGTTTTTTAAGACTGATATTTTTTGACCTCAATGTTGTAAATACGGCCGCGGCGTCTGTAGAAGATACAATTGAACCAAGCAGCATTCCTTCAAGAAGCGAAAAATTTAAAATATAAACGGCAAAAAATCCCGTTACTACAGCCGTAATCAAAACGCCTAAAGTTGAAAGAATTATTCCCGGCAAAATAACGGGCTTTGTTTCTTTCCAGTCGGTATCAAGACCGCCTGAAAAAATAATAAATATCAAAGCTACCGTGCCGAGCGATTTTGCAAATACGGCGTTGTCAAAATAAATGCGGCCTATTCCCTCAGAACCTGCAAGTATTCCTATGCCCAAAAAAACAAGCAACACCGGAACCGCAAACCTGTCCAGAACTTTACTTGATATTACGCTTATAAATATTAGAAGGGAAATAAAAAATAACCAAAATTCAAATGACATTAACTTCCTTTTTTTTGAGCGATATTTTTTTTGATAATCTATTTTAACATTTTTATTTTAATTCTTTAAGCCAATTTTTTATTTTTGACTCTATTTCGTCTCTGACTATTCTTGTTTTCGCTTTCTTTTCTTCAAGATTATCTTTAAAAGAAGACGGATCGGCAAAACTCCAGTGGATTTGTTTTACGACCCCCGGGAAAATTGGGCATGTTTCAGACTGGGATTCGTCGCAAACGGTAATAACATAATTAAAAAAACTGCCGTTTTTATAAAAATCAAAAACGCTTTTCGTTTTGTTATTTGAAATATCTATCCCTATTTCTTTCATAACTTCAACGACTACGGCATTAAGAGTACCCGGTTCAATCCCTGCGCTTGTAACTTCAAATTTATCACCGCCGTGTTTTTTCAAAAAAGCTTCAGCCATCTGGCTTCTTGCAGAATTGTGAACGCATACAAAAAGAACTTTAATTTTATCCATTGAAATACCTCCTTTTAAAATACAGCGAAACTTTTACAAGAGCTATAAGAACAGGCACTTCAACCAAAGGCCCGATAACTCCTGCAAACGCCTGCCCCGAATTTATGCCGAATACCGCTATCGCAACGGCTATAGCAAGTTCAAAATTATTGCTTGCCGCCGTAAAAGCAAGCGTTGAAGTTTTTTCATAACCGGCTTTAACTTTTTTGCCCATATAAAAAGAAATGAAAAACATGATTAAAAAATAAACCAAAAGCGGAACGCTTATTCTTAAAACATCAAATGGAATTTTTACTATATATTCTCCTTTTAAAGAAAACATTACAAATATAGTAAAAAGCAATGCAATCAAAGTAACGGGACTTATTTTAGGAATAAAAACATTGTGATACCATTCTTTAGTTTTAAATTTCAGCATAATAAATCTTGTTGCCATGCCTGCAATAAAAGGAATACCAAGATAAATAAAAACGCTTTTTGCTATTTCGCCTATTGTGATATTTACTACTGCTCCTTCAAATCCAAGCCATTTAGGCAAAACGGTTATAAAAATCCAAGCGTATAGCGGATAAGCCAAAATTTGAAATATGGAATTAAAAGCGACAAGTCCCGCGCAGTATTCGGTTGAACCTTCGGCAAGATCGTTCCATACTATTACCATTGCAATGCACCGGGCAAGCCCTATCATTATCAAACCAATCATATATTCCGGATAATTATGCAAAAATAAAACTGCAAGCAAAAACATAAGAACAGGCCCTATAATCCAGTTTTGTACCAGAGATACCATAAGTATTTTTTTATCTTTAAAAACATCGCCGAGCTCTTCATATTTTACTTTTGCAAGAGGCGGATACATCATAATTATAAGACCGAGCGCAATAGGAATATTTGTAGTGCCGGACTGAAATGTATTCCAAAAACCGGATATTGAAGGCAGCAAATATCCTACGCCTACACCCGCAGCCATAGCGGCAAAAATCCAAACCGTTAAAAATCTGTCAAGAAAAGATAACTTCTTCATTAAACGTCCTCTATGTTATTTTTTAAAAAAATCTTTTTCAGAACATCTGTCGGTTTCAATTTGAAGCGTTACATGGTCAATTTTGTATTTTTCTTTCAGCAGCTGCTCAATTTTTCCAGAGATACAACATGCCTGCGACAGCATACAATCTGTAATATCAACATGAGCTTCAAAATAAACGGTATTCTCATTTGACATCCAAGTATGGACATGATGTATGCTGCGGACTTCCTCAAAACTTTCAATATCTTTTTGTATGGCGGCATAATCCAGATCGGCTGAAGACTGCATCAGTATATCAACTGTTTTTTTAACTATTTTCCAGCTTTCTGTCATAATATAAACAGCTATTACCAAAGTAATAACGGGATCTATCCAAAAAATATGCCAAACTGAAATCGCAATGCTTCCCAGCACGACGCCTACCGATGAAAGAGTATCTCCCAAAATATGAAGATAACTTGATCTTATATTCATATTATTGTGCGATTCTTTTTTCAACAAAAGCATTGAAATGAAATTTGCCAAAAGACCTACCGTTGCAACCATAAACATAATAGTGCCGTTAATTGTTTCGGGGTTTTGAAAACGTTTTACGGCTTCAAATATCAAAAACAAACAAATTACCAGCAATACGGATGCATTAATAAAAGCGGCTATTATTTCAGCTCTTTTATATCCGTATGTTCTTTTTTCATCTTTTTTTCTGCCCGCAATTTTCCATGCGCAATAACTGAAAATTATAGAAACCGTATCGCTAAAATTATGAACGGCGTCGGATAACAGAGAAAGACTTCCCGACATTATTCCGCCGATTATTTCAGCAAGCGTAATACAGCCGTTTAAAATAATTACTCCCAAATATTTTGAGCCCGATAATCCCGTATAATCATGGGCATGATTATGGCTGCAGATGTGGTTATGTTTTTTATTTTCAGTCATTTATTTTTTCTCGCTTCCCTTATTTTGCAGATATGTTCTTTATTTAATCCGGCGCTTTTTATTAAATCTTTTTCTACTACAGCATCATCATTAAGAGATTCCTTGATAATTTTGCTTAATTTCGCCGCGTATTCGCCTGACGGTTTATTAAGCATATAATTTGTCCAAAAACCGTCCTGCTCGTGTTTAACAAACTCTGCAGCTTTAAGTTTTTTTAAATGCCTTGATACGCTCGGCTGTGTAATCCCCAAAACATGCGACAACTCACATACGCACATTTTTTTACTTTCCAATAGTTTTAAAATACGTATTCTGTTTTTATCGGCCAACGCCTTTAATATTTTTTCAAGCGGCTGCACAAAAAACCTCCGTAAAACTAAATAGCCTGTCTGCTATTTAGTTTATTTAAAAAAAACATGTTTGTCAATAATTAATTTATTATCTTATTTCACTCAGAATATTTGGCATTTCTTTTATAAACTCTTCAAGCTGTTTGGTCTGTATTCGTATATTTTCAAGGAGTTCGCCGCGTTTTATTTGGTCTTCTGCTAATTCCGGGTCGGACAATTCGCCGGCCGCTTTATAAATAATTTCAAGGGCGTTCTTAATATCAAGCGTAACCGTATTGAAAAGCATATTTTTGAAACGGACGGTTTCAAGTTCCGATTCATTTTTTATATTCTCTTCAGCAAGCATTGCGCCTTCAACTGCCAGAGCGGCCTGTTTGATAAATATTTCAAGTATGTGATAATTGTCAGGTTTCAAAAAATCTTTTGAATCGCCTGGAAAAATTCCAAGAATTCCGATCATATTGTTAGACGAAGAAAGCGGCATATAAAAACCGTCTGAACCGGACAGCGTATCCGTCCATCTGCCGGCGGTTTTGTTATTTTCTCTGACCCACTCGACCGTTTCCGTTTCTTTTGCGGCAAGATCTCTGGCGTTCGGCGTAGCCGTAAGAATTGACGTTTTCCCGCTTTTATCTATTGTAAAAACCACGGAAGGATATTTGAAAAAATCGTACACGTGCGAAATAAAAATCCTGAAAAGCTGGTCAGGCTTTGAAGATTTAGCCAAATCGCTTGTTAATGCATATAATACCTGCGTTCTCTGTTCGCGCAGCCTTATGGCAAAACTTTGGCGGCGGAGCCTGCCTGTCAGCGTTCCTATAAATAAACCGACTATAAGCATAACGGAAAAAGTTATTATATGTTCTTTATCCATTACGGCAAAAGAATATTTCGGCTGCACGAAAAAAAACTCAAAACTTAAAACGCTCATAAGAGTTCCGATAACGGACATTCTTCTTCCGTATCTGAAAGCCAGCCACGAAATTCCGAGCAGAAAAATCATTATAAGATTTGCAAAAGTCAGATAAGACGAGAGCAAAATATTTGACGCGGTACATATTACGACGGTCACAAAAGTCCATCCGAGCCCTTCCCATGAAAAAGGATCAAGAGGCGGATATTTTGATTTAACTATATTTGCGCCCTGTTCGCCGCTTAAAAGATATAAGTCTATTGCTCCGCATTTTCTGGCGAGCCTGTCTATAAGAGAACCGAAAAATCTTTCTCTTATGTTAGGTTTACCCGGTTTTCCCATAACTATCTTTGAAATATTTTTTGAACGGCAGTATGAAATTATTGTTTCGGCTATATCGTCTCCGCTGAGAGTTACGGTCTGCGCGCCGAGCTTTTCGGCAAAAGAAAACATTGAATCTACGTTCCCTTTATTTTCAAATCTGTTGAAATGTGAAAAAGATTCGACGTAAGCCACCGTCCACTGGGCTCCCAAATCAACCGCTATCTGCTTTGCCGCGCGGATAATTTTAACTGCGCCCGGATTTGAACTTATACAGACAAGAAAATGTTCGCCGACTTTCCATACGTCAGATATAGTGTGTAGATCTTTATACGCCCTGAGCTGCGTATCAACGTTTCTTGTGGTATATTTAAGGGCAAGCTGCCTTAAAGCTATAAGATTTCCAAGCCTGAAAAAATTCTGTGCGGCAAGTTCCGCCTGCCTGCCAAGATAAACTTTTCCCTCCTTAAGTCTTTTGAGAAGTTCCTCCGGCGGAATATCTATCAGTTCTATTTCGCCCGCTTTTTCTATAAAAGTATCGGGAACGGTTTCACGCACTATAACCTGCGTAATCTGAGCAACGATATCGTTTAAACTTTCGCAGTGCTGCACGTTGAGAGTCGTATAAACGTCTATTCCGGCCTCAAGCAGTTCGTCTACGTCCTGCCAGCGTTTGGCATGGCGGGAACCGCTTGCGTTAGTATGGGCGAGTTCGTCGACCAGAATCAGCTCCGGTTTCCTTTTCAGAGCGGCCTCAAGATCAAATTCGCTTATTTCAATATTTTTATATAAATTTATTTTTCTCGGAAGAATTTCAAGATTTTCCAACAGAGCCTGCGTTTCGCTTCTTTTATGCGTTTCAATTATTCCGGCGACAACGTCTGTTCCGTCGCGTTTGCGGTATCTGGCATGTTCCAGCATTGCGTAAGTCTTGCCGACTCCGGCAACTGCTCCGAAAAATATTTTAAGTCTGCCTCTGTTTGATTTTTCGGCTTCAACCTGTTTTAATAATTTATCGGGATCCGGTCTGTTATCCATTGTCAAACCTCTTTTTTATAATCGTCTAAATCAAGATTTAACTCCAAAACATTTACTGACGGTTCGCCTATTATTCCCAAAAAACGTCCGGCCGTATGTTTTTTTATCATTCCAATTACTTTATCTTCCGGAATCTGTCTGAAAGAAGCTATTCTTTTTGCCTGATACAATGCTCCGGCTACGCTTATATGAGGGTCAAGTCCGCTTGCCGACGCCGTCGCCAAATCGACAGGCAGGTCTTTTTTATTGCCTGCGTCAAAATCCATGAATGCTTTTACTCTGGACAGAGTTCTTTGTTTTAAAAGAACGTTTGCCGGTCCCAGATTTGATCCCGAAGAACAGGACGGGTTATACGGGCTGCCAGCTGTCGCCGATAAACGCCCCCAAAAATATTCCGGCGCTTCAAAATTCTGCCCTATAAGTGAAGAACCGACCGCTTTCCCGTTTTTTATAATAATGCTGCCGCCTGCCTTTTCCGGAAAAAATATCCGGGCTGAAAAAGTAACAAGCAGAGGATATGCCGCGCCGGTTACAACCGTTAAAAATACAAACGAATAAAATGCCGATTTGATCTGTTTAATCACGATAGCGAAAACCTCTTTAAACTAATTTTAAAGCCGTCAAAAGCATATCTATAAGTTTTATCCCTATAAAAGGAATTATTATTCCGCCGACTCCGTATATCAAAATATTGTTTCTGAGAAGACGGCTCGCCGAAACAGTTTTATACGGAACGCCTCTCAAAGCGAAAGGAACAAGCGCTATAATAATAAGCGCGTTAAAAATAACGGCCGACAATATCGCGCTTTCAGGAGTCGAAAGTTTCATAACGTTAAGCCGGGCAAGAGGCGGATATGTTGTGACAAAAGCTGCCGGGATTATCGCAAAATATTTTGATATGTCGTTTGCTATGCTGAATGTCGTAAGAGATCCGCGAGTAATAAGAAGCTGTTTGCCTATTTTAACCACTTCAATCAGTTTTGTCGGATTTGAATCAAGGTCAATCATGTTGCCGGCTTCTTTTGCCGCCTGCGTTCCGGTATTCATTACTACGGCTACGTCCGCCTGCGCAAGAGCCGGAGCATCGTTTGTTCCGTCGCCGGTCATCGCGACAAGATGTCCGCCGGACTGTTTCTCTCTTATAAATCTTAACTTTGTTTCCGGAGTCGCTTCCGCAAGATAATCATCTACTCCGGCTTCGGCCGCTATTGCCGCGGCTGTCATCGGATTATCGCCTGTAATCATTACGGTTTTTATACCCATTCGCCGCAGTTCCGAAAATCTTTCTTTAATGCCGCCTTTTACAATATCCTTAAGATGAATGATCCCAACCGCTTTTTCATTTTCGCTTACGGCAAGAGGGGTTCCGCCGCTTCTTGCGATTTTCAAAGCCTCTTCTTTTAAAGACTGCGGAAATATTCCTTTCAGGCCGTTTACATATTTTTCAACCGCGTCGACTGCTCCTTTTCTTATTGCGGACCCGTTTCCCAGATCAACTCCGCTCATGCGCGTCTGCGCCGTAAAAGGAACAAATTTTGCGTTAAGTTCATTTATACGTCTTTCACGTATGTTATATTTTTCTTTTGCCAGAATAACTATGCTGCGTCCTTCCGGAGTTTCGTCTGACAGCGATGCAAACTGGGCGATATCGGCAAGATATTCTTCGCTGCAGCCTTCCGCCGGGATAAAGGCCACCGCCTGTCTGTTCCCAAAAGTTATTGTTCCGGTTTTATCAAGAAGCAGCGTATCAATATCTCCGCTCGCCTCAACCGCACGGCCTGAAACGGCTATAACGTTTGCCTGTATCATTCTGTCCATGCCGGCTATCCCTATTGCCGGAAGAAGACCTCCTATCGTAGTAGGAATCAGACAAACCAAAAGAGCCGCAAGAACCGTTATCGTTACCGGAGTTCCATGTCCCGATACAAATACTCCGTAAACGGAAAATGGAAGAAGAGTCGCCGTAACAAGAAGAAAAACTATCGAAAGACCTGACAATAAAATCCCGAGCGCTATTTCGTTTGGAGTTTTTTTGCGGGTTGCGCCTTCAACCATAGATATCATTTTATCAAGAAAAGTTTCGCCGGGATCAGCCGTTACTCTTACAATAATCCAGTCGGATAAAACCACGGTGCCGCCTGTAACCGCAGATCTGTCCCCTCCGCTCTCGCGGATTACGGGAGCGCTTTCGCCCGTAATTGCGCTTTCATTTACCGAAGCGGCTCCTTCTACTATTTCTCCGTCTGTAGGAATTATATCTCCAGCTTCAACCAAAACAAAATCGCCTTTTCTTAAAGAGGATGACGGAATTTCGGAATATCCGCCTGCATATTCCGGTTCTTTCATCTTTTTTGCCGGCGTGTCTTTTCTGTATTGTTTTAAACTTTCAGCCTGAGCCTTTCCCCGTCCTTCGGCGACCGCCTCCGAAAAATTGGCAAAAAAAACCGTAATCCATAACCATAAACTTATCATAAAAATGAATTTAGAATTTGTTTCGCCGTATCCGAAAACAGACAAAATAAAAAGAAAAACAGTAAAAACGCACGTTACAAAAACCACAAACATCACGGGATTTTTTATCTGTACCGCCGGATTAAATTTTTTAAAAGCGCAGGCTGCGGCGGTTTTTGCGATATCGGCGTTAAAAAAAGATATTTTTGTTTTATGTCCGTTCATAATTTTTTATCCGAAAATAATTAAATGTTCGGCTACAGGCCCGAGGGCAAGCGCCGGAAAAAACGTTAATGCTCCGACTATTAAAACAATTCCCGTCAAAAAACATATAAATAAAAACGTATGCGTCGGCAGAGTTCCGGAAGTTTCAGGAACAATTTTCTTTTTCACAAGGGAACCGGCCATTGCAAGCACGGCGGCAGCCAAAATATATCTTGAAAAAAACATCGTTGCGGCCAGCACGATATTAAAAAAACCGGTATTTGCGTTTAATCCCGCAAACGCGCTGCCGTTATTGTTTCCTGCGGACGAAAACGCATAAAGCATTTCGGAAAATCCGTGCGGACCGGGATTAAAAACAGACGCTTTTGCCGCCGGATATACTACTGCTACTGCTGCGGAAAGCAAGACCAACAGAGAAGGCACAAGAATAATTATAACCGCCATTTTCATTTCATAAGATTCTATTTTTTTACCCAAATATTCAGGAGTTCTTCCGACCATTAAACCGGCTATGAAAACCGCAAGAATGACAAATGCCGCCATGCCGTACAAACCCGAACCGACCCCTCCGAACACAACTTCACCCAGCTGCATAAGCCATAAAGGAATCAAACCGCCCAAAGGCATAAAGGAATCGTGCATCGCGTTGACAGATCCGTTTGACGCCGCAGTTGTAACAGTCGCCCATATGGCGGAATTAACGATTCCGAATCTTGTCTCTTTTCCTTCCATGTTGCCGCCTGACTGCAAAAGACCGTAAGACTGGTCTACGCCTGACGAAGCAAATAAAGGATTTCCGGATTGTTCAATATGCGTGCATATCAAAATACAAGGTATAAAAATTATAAGCATTGAAATAAAAATCGCGCGTCCCTGTCTTTTGTCTTTCGCCATATATCCGAAAGTATAACAGAGGGCAGCAGGTATAAGAAGAATTGAAAGCATTTCTATGAAATTTGAAAAAGGTGTCGGATTTTCAAACGGATGAGAGGAATTTACGTTAAAAAAACCGCCGCCGTTTGTGCCGAGCTGTTTTATCGCAATCTGCGATGCGACAGGCCCGACGGGCAGAATCTGCCGGGTTAACTGATTGCCGGATGCATCGTTAAAAGGAACCGCTAGATTTACGACTTGATAAGGCGAAAAAGTCTGAACGACTCCCTGTGAAACAAGAACAACAGCAAGGACAAATGACAAAGGAAGAAGAATATAAACTACGCAGCGGAATATATCTATCCAGAAGTTTCCTATCGTCTCAGCCTGATGCCTTACAAAACCGCGTATAAGCGCCGCCATCACAGCCATTCCTGTAGCGGCCGATAAGAAATTCTGAACCGTAAGCCCGAACATCTGCGTAAAATAACTCATCGTTATTTCTCCGGCGTAAGACTGCCAGTTTGTATTTGTGGCAAAACTTACGGCCGTATTAAACGCCAAATCTCTGGATACTGCAGGCAGATTCATAGGATTTAAAGGCAGAAAATTCTGCAGTCTCTGGATGAAATAAACTGCGATTATTCCAAATATATTGAAGACAACCATTGAAAAAACATACGTTTTCCAATTCATCTCTTTTGAAGAATCAACGGCACAGACGCGGCAGAAAAAACGTTCAAGCGGCATAAAGCGGCGCGTTACAAAAGATGAGCCTTCAAAAACTCCGGCCATATAAAGACCGAGCGGTTTTACAGCCGCCAAAAGAACAGCGATAAAAATAATAATTTGCGTAATATTATTCAAATTCATGAAAATATTTCCGGTTTAACAAGCGAAATAAACAAATATATGAGCAAAAATATGCATACGACCGCTCCGGCAACATATAAAAAAAACATAACGCCTCCGATATCCTTTGCAAAACTGCAAAAAAATCCGCGCCTGACCTGTATTTTCATTTTTTGGGAATATACGCCTATAGAACCGGGGGCAAGCCCGGCAAAGAAAAGAGGGATTAAACAATATTCATATCCCTACGGGGTTAGCTGTCGGGCTCAGGCTGAAACAACCTTAACTTATAAAAGTATTAGCCCCAAGATCATTCGATCACAAACGGGTCCCCCGCTTTCTTTCTTCAGTACAATATTCACCAAAAAAGAAATTCGGTTTCCAAATTTGATAGATGCTATACCTTTATTTCAAAAAAGTCAAGATGTCCGATTGTTATTACGGTAAGATTAAACGTTATTAAATTAAGAAAAAAATCTTCATTTCAAACGCCGTCGGCAACTATTGCGTTTGTTTTTGCAGACTGTTCTCTGAGAGGAGCGACAGCTCTGTATTCCGGCGAATGCCACCATGCGTTAAACTTTTCAATATTTTCAAATTCAATAATTATTAAACGCATAGGATTCCAGCCGCCCGCAATCGTTGTTGTATTTCCGCCGCGCACAATATATTTGCCGCCGAATTTTTCAACGATAGGCGGAACTTTAGAAACATACTGCATATATTTTTCTTTGTCAAAAACTTCTTTGATTTCAACTATAAAGTAAATCGGCATTTTATCCTCTTTTTATTTTTTAGCGCCGTAAACGGCAAAATTAAAATTTTTAAATATTATGTCGGGATTTTTAAAGCCCGCTTTTTTTAAAACCGAAAGTTCCCAATCTATAACGACAGGTCTGTCCTCTTTCTTATGGCGTAAAAGCATTTCTTTTACTTTATTTAAAGCAAGCCCGTTTTCACTCATAAAAGAAATCCATTTATCCGTATAAAATTTTTGAAGAGCTGTATCTTTTGTTATAAATATATCTATATTCAGAAAAATTCCGCCGGTTTTAAGAGCTTTATGCAGTTTTTTATAAAACTTTATTTTCTCTGTTCCTTCCACGTGATGCAAAACCATGGAAGATATTACTGCGTCATATCTTTTTGAATAATCAAATTTTCTTATATCTCCGCGCCAAAAAACCGTATCGGGATATTTTTCAAATTTTGTCTTAGCCATTTTTATCATATTTTCGGACATATCAAGACATGTAAGATGCGCATTAGGATAATATTCTTTTGCTTTTGAGCCGAGATTGTCCGTACCGCATCCCAAATCAATTATTTCCAATTTTGATTGTTTTTTAAAGGGCATAGCCTGTACAAGAATTTCAAGCATCTGCTTGTATAGAGGAACTATTTTATAGAATAATTCATCAAATACAGCCGCTTCTTTTTCAAAATGTTTTTTTATTTCTTTAAATCTGTTTTTCATGACGCATCTCCGTTTTAAACCAGATTAAATATAAGATATATTTTACAAAATATTTTTTCACGCGAATAATTAAAAGCGGCATAAAATCAAAAAATACAATAAAAAACGGCATACAAATTTAATTTAAATTTATATGCCGTTTACAGTTTTATACTATGCCGCGGCTATTGTGCAGCGGCCAAACCTGCTTTAAATCCCCCGATAACGGCAGAAAGTATGCTGCCAAGCGCTTTGTCATACATGGCAAAATCAAACGGACTATTCTTGTCGGCACGGACAGGGTCCTGCGACTCAATAGCTTTGTCCAATTTTAACAGCTGATGCCACTGCATATAAAAATCATAGCGCATTTTTTTGTGGCCTTTAAATCCCACCTCGGTACCTCTCAAATCCGCGCTCAATATGATGTCAAATGTTTCAAGAATAGGTTGGTCTTTTTTATTTTTGCCAATCTTAAACTTAACCTGCACAAACCCTTCGGCTCCGACTCCGTTTGTTATCTCTCCGAGATTACCGACCAGTTTTATGCGTTTAAGCGGACTCATCGGGAATATTCCCAAGCCTGTTGTTGAAACTGTCTGCGTCAGTTCAACGGTTGTAGGTTTATACATACCGGCCGTAACGCCGCGGCCTTCTTTTTCTTCTTCAAGATTAAAAGCGGAATATATCTCGTTAGCCTGCAGATCGGCCTTTGAAACAATCTCTATGCCGTTTTCTTCAAAAGCTTCTTTGACGGCCTCATACACCATATTTGAAGTAACCGTGTAATAATCTTTATCAAACTCAAGCGTATCTGTGTTTGTGCGTATCCAGCCGGTATAACGCTGGTCGTTAGCGCTGTTAGTAATTTCTTTGGATGTGACGTACTCGCCGTAACATTCCAAAATTACAAGTTTTTTGATTCCGAGTTTTTTAAGTTTTTTAGCATTAATATTCAGATTGTCTTTTGCGAAAACAGAAGGATCAACAGTTTCTGTAGAAGTAAATTTTACCGTACCGCCGGCAAACACGGGTTGAACAAGCAACAACAATGCAACAATACAACTTACTGCATTTTTCATGTTTTTCCTCCTTAATTGGTATGCATAAACTAGGAGTACAAGATTGATGTGGAAATTCTAACATTTCATTATGCGAAAGGCAATATCCCTATCATTATGCATAATTCTCAACGAAACATGGCATATTTATTGATGGATTACGGTCATACTTATAAAATTTATCTATTTTTCACGGGAAGGCAGAAATAAATCTTTCATACCAATTCCGGCACGAAAAGCAAAAACAAAGTATAAGATAACAAATGTCATATCAATTATTCCGGTAAACCAGAATGTTGAAGGAAAATCTTTGAAAAACAAAATATACCAGTAAAGCTGTATAACATAAAAAAGTCTGCCCAAAATCAGACATCCGACGTTAAACAGGTATCTGCGTATATTAAAAGCCGAGAAAAACTGAATATAAGCAAAACAGAAAAAGAACGAAGCAATAAATACGCAGTAAAAGGAATGAACCTGCGGATTATCGATAAGCCTGCCTGTTCCGATTAAAAAAAGATATATTATACCGGCGATTAAATCCCAAATACCGCTTATAAAAAATGTAACAGCCAAAGGTTTTAAATTATTTTTTCCCATACCGATAAAATTTCTCTCCGATATCTTTATAACAACGCAGTTTAATTATTTTAAACTAAAATCTTTAGACGAAAAATTGCTGTAAAATCTGCCGCTGCAAGCGGTAAATTTTAAAACGCAGTAATCCGGATCAGTTACGCCTTTTGGATAATACATGGTATCGCCTTCACGCCATATCATTCGTTTTATTTTTGCATCGGTCAAAACTTTCATCTCGCCTTTGAGCATAACCCCTTTGAAAAATCTCTTATCAAAAAAATATATGCATGCTTTCGGATCGGCGAGATATTGTTTTACGCGCATTGAAGACGTGTTAGTCGTAAAATAAAAAGTTTTCAGCCCGCTCCGTTTTCTCGGAGGGAGCATAGCTTTTGAATTAGGATAACCTTCTTCGTCTACCGAAGAAATTAATGAAATGCCCGCATTGTCAATTATTGATTCCAGCGTCTTTTTAAAACCTATCATCTGTCTCCCCCGAATATTTTGGCCTATGACTAACTATAGCAAAAACTCTAAATTTTTAGAATATTTGTTGAATAAAATTATAAACATTGCGGATTTTATTTTTCAAGTCTTTTTTTGAGTTCATCTATGACGGCTTTTTGCCAGTATTTCATGGCAAACCAGCCGATCAGCGGTTTTGCAACTATACGGAGCCAGCGTTTATGAATGGTAACTTGATAAATGTAATCTATCTCGGTACCTTCAGGAAGTTCACAGAGCAGCAATTCTTCGTGGCCTGAAGTTCCGAATTTAGGACTTTCATTATCCGAAATAAACCCTCTGCCGGCAAGGATTTGAGTTTTCATTTTTACGGGAAAATTCCGCCCGAACGATTTGACTGTCGCGGTCAATTCAAAATTATTTTCAACACGTCCCGTGATTTGTATAGATTGAGCAACTTTAGGGAAATACTCCGGCCACTTCTCAAAATCAGTCATTATGCTAAACACCTCACTGAGAGGAGCCTTAATAACCCACTTAGCATGAAGAATAATTTTATCTTTCATATAAAAACTATACCAAAAAATTCCACCATCCACAACTCTGAATCACAAAAAGAAAACAGCAAACCCAGTTAACAATGGTATTTATCAGCAAAATTAATGTTTTATTTACAATTCTTCAATATAATCAATGTCATCGCCCGAATCTTCTTTAATTAAAGTTATTGCCAGTTCCAAGGAATCGGTTTTCCCAATCTGTTCATTATCATCAAACAACAGACTAACCGTCGTTTTGTACACATAAAACACATCAGAAGATTCGCTTATATAATATAGATTGTCATTCCCGCCTTCCACTACCACTTTCCATTTTCTGCTCATTTTTTTACCTCCGATTTTTTATTTTACTGTTTTCATTCTCAAAATTCATTATATAGAAAAATTATTATGAATTTTTGATATCAAAATCAAAACAACCAGAAAAATCAGTAGAGTATAATTTGTATTTAGTTTTTGCGTACAAATCAAGGCAGCAGTGTTAAAAAAAATTGAATTTTTATATTTAGACAAGGCGATAAAATGCGGGAGTATACTGTAAAGGTTGGAGTCCGAGGTCCGAACATTTTACCAACATAGTAAAATTTTACGAAGTATTTTAAGATGATTTTTGATTATTTTTGGACAAGGTATATCAAGCAAATCCGAGCGGTAGCGAGCCCAAAGAATAAAAAAAACTCAAAAACCACTTTTTGCTAAGTTTTTTGAGATGATTTTGGATTTAGACAAGGCGCGAAGTGGTGAGAGTGTACTGTGAACAGGCGGAGCCGGAAGTACCCGAACCACTGAGCAACGAAGTATCAATCCAAAAGAACTCAAAAAAACGGAGAGAGAGGGATTCGAACCCTCGGTACAGGTTTTCACCTGTACACCGGTTTAGCAAACCGGCGCACTAGACCAGCTATGCGACCTCTCCATCCTATTATTGACGTTGAAATTATACAACAATTTAAAAATTTGCACAACCGCAAAAAAGACATTTACAGTATAATCTAAATTTGATACCATCTCGCAAAGGTCCATACATGTAATAAAATAAAGGGAGTATGTTAATAAAATGAATATAATAAACAAAAAAGGTTTTACACTGGTAGAGCTTGCGATTGCAATTGTTATTTTCGGCATACTGTCTTTTATAGCAATGAGTTCTTATTCCACATTCGTAAAAGAAGCAAAAACAAGCGAAGGCATTTTATTGGCGTCAAGCATTGCAAAAGTAGAAACGATGTATGAAAGAGAAAACGGCGCCTATAAGCAAATTTCAAACGCTTCTTACAGCGATATCCCGGAAATAGACGCGAGATACAACAAATATTTTAAAATCTTTTCGGTAAATGTTCCCGGCTCCGTCACTGATGCGATATTTACGGTTACGACAAGGTCCGAAACGAATATTTCAACCGGAGAAATCGAAGTTATTATGCACGTTTTTGCAAATAAATCAAACAAAATGACCGTAACTTACACGGATTTAACAGGCGAGAAAACAGTAGTTGAAGTAAAATAACCCGGCTTAAAATAATTTATAAATAAAACAAAAAAAAGAACTAATTTTAAATTAGTTCTTTTTTTGTTTTTGAATATTTTTATTATTTGTCGCCTTCTTCTCTGATCTGGACTCTTCTTATTTTCCCGCTTATCGTTTTCGGCAGTTCTTTTACAAACTCCACAATTCTCGGATATTTATAAGGAGCCGTAACTTTTTTAACGTGATTCTGTATTTCTTTTTTCAATTCCTCGCTTGCCACATATCCTTTTGCAAGAACTATCGTCGCTTTAACGATTTGGCCTCTGTCGGGATCGGGAACGGCGGTTATCGCGCATTCCAAAACCGAAGGATGTTCCATCAGAGCGCTTTCAACTTCAAAAGGCCCGATTCTGTAACCGGAACTTTTTATTATATCGTCCGCTCTTCCGACAAACCAGTAATGACCGTCTTCGTCTTTATAGGCGGTATCGCCCGTATAATACATTCCGTCATGCCATACTTTTTTTGTAAGAGCTTCGTCTCTGTAATAACCGCAGAATAATCCGACCGGTTTTTTATCGCCGATTCTTACGATAATCTGTCCCACTTCTCCGGCCTCGCATGAATTGCCGTTTTCGTCAACTATATCAACATCATAAAGAGGAGACGGTTTTCCCATTGACCCTATTTTAGGTTCCATCCACGGGAAATTACATAAAAGAGCTACCATTTCCGTCTGCCCGAACGCTTCCATTAATTTCAAACCTGTCAAATCTTTCCACTGGTTATAAACCTCGGGATTTAACGGCTCTCCTGCGATCGTACAGTATTTCAATTTGCTTAAATCGTATTTTTTTACGTTTTCTTTTATAAAATATCTGTAAATCGTCGGCGGCGCGCAAAAAGAAGTTACTCCGTATTTTGATATGACTTCCAAAAGCTCTTTCGGCGTAAATTTTTCATAATCATAAACAAAAACCGTGCATCCGCAAATCCATTGTCCGTACAATTTGCCCCATGCCGACTTGGCCCAGCCTGTATCGGCAACTGTAAGATGCAGTCCGTTTTCCTTGAGATTCTGCCATGTGGCGGTTATCATATGCCCCAGAGGATAAGTAAAATCATGCAAAACCATTTTAGGCATTCCGGTAGTTCCCGACGTAAAATATAATAAAAACTTATCGTCGTTTTTAGTAGCATCGGGGCCTTTTGGTCTGTCAAAAACATCTGATTGTTTTTCTATCTCTTTGTCAAAGTTATGCCAGCCCGCGACTTCTCCGTTTACCGCCACTTTAAATTTTAAAGTCGGTGATTTCGGCTGCGCTTTATCAACCGCGCACGGGACATTGTCCGTGGCTACAGACACTATCATTTTAATATCCGCGGCGTTATTTCTGTAAACGATGTCTTTTTCCGTAAGCAGATGTGTTGCCGGTATCGGAACGGCTCCTATCTTATGCAAAGCTATAATCGCAAACCAAAACTCAAATCTTCTCTTAAGCACAAGCATTACGGCGTCGCCCTTTTTTATGCCGAGCGACTTGAAAAAATTAGCCGTTTTATTGCTGTATTTTTTTATATCTTCAAAAGTAAATTCCCTGTGGTCTCCCTTCTCATCGCACCATACCATCGCTTTTTTGCCGGGCTCTTTTGCCGCGATTTCGTCAACGACGTCAAAACCGAAATTGAAATTTTCGGGTATTTCAACATTAAAATTGTTTTTGAAATCCTCATACGAACTGAATTGTCTGTTTATATATTTGTCTTTTAGCATTTTTTCCTCTTAATTATTAAAAATTACAGCCAGAAATTTCAGCTGTTTGTCGCCTAAAGCCGACATGGCGTGTTCGTATCCCGAATTAAAATACACCGAATCGCCCGGATTTAAAATAACTTCTTTGTCCTGAAAATAAAATTTCATCTGCCCTTCAAGAATATAATTGAATTCCTGCCCCGGATGAGAATATTTGTTAACGTTTTTTTCTTCTTTTGCGGGATCAACGGCGACAACAAATATTTCCGATTTTTTATTTATAAAATTAAACGCCAAATCCTGATATTTGTATTCCTTTCTTCTTTCTATTGAAAGGCCCTTGCCGTTTCTTACAACCGAAAATCTTTGAAGCCGCGGTTCTTCGCCCGTAAGAAGAGCCGTAAGCTCCACGTTGAATTTGCCGGCTATTTCATAAAGAAAACTCACGGGAATATCAACCGTCCCTGTTTCATATTGTTTATATTTTGCAACGTCTATTTTCAATTCTTTGGCAGCTTCCTCAACGGAAATTTCCGAAATTTCCCTGAGTTCTTTAATTCGCTGCGCAATTAATTTAATATTTTCAAGCATATATTCCTCCGTTAATATATAAATATGTTTTTTGCTTAATTTCTTATCTTTAAAATTTCAGTTCCCCCTTTTGCTCCTTTATTTCTCCGGTCAATTTATAAAAAGAACGGACTTAAAAAAACAACCTTTCAGATGTTTGCTGAAAGGTTGTTTGTATTTTGCGTTATTTTTCCCTTTTTCTCAGCAAATGCCGCCAAAAACATTACCGCTGCCCGCGATAATGCCGGTAACCACAAATTTTATGCCGATACTAAGGTTTTTAAACATTTATATTCCTTATTATTAGTTATCGGTATTCTAATATAAAGATTTTTAAAAGTCAAACTATTTAATTATTATTTTTTTATTTAACGGCGCAGGATGAACATTCAAAAAACCTTTATGTTTTAAAACAGCCGTTTCATTTTTTAAACTATCTTTTTCGCCGTGAACAAGATAGACGGTCGTTTTTTTATTATCATCGCCAAGCCATTTAACGGTTTCATTTACATCCGGATGATCGGAAAAAATATCAAAGCTTTGTACGAACGCGCCAACATTGATTATTCCGTATTTTGTCTTTATCTTCTTTGCTCCTTTTTTCAACTTCCCTGCCGGAGTCTGAGGTCCTGCATAACTTACAAGAAAAACCGTTACGTCTTTACGCGGCAGAAGTTTGCGCAGCAATGAAAACGACACTCCTTTGTCCATCATACCGCTTGCCGAAATAACAATAGAAGGTTTTTGATACTGTTTTGGTTTTGATGTTTTATATTCGTCCGGTTTTAATGTTTTATGATCATATATTGTCTGCGGGAACCATTTTTCAAATGAAGGATCTTTTATTTCATCATCATACAATTCGGTAAGTCCGTTTGACGACGGAGACAGACTGTATACCGGTATATTGGCGTCTATGACTCCGGCATCTTTTGCTTTTTTTATTTCATATAATATTTTTTGCGTTCTCTGAAGCGCCAAAGCAGGTATCCATACTATTTTTCCTTTCTTTAGTTCTTCGGCCAAAATATTTATAAAACTATAATATTCTTTAACAGATATATTCCTGCCCGTGCCTCCGTAGGTCGCTTCTAAAAAAATATAATCCGCTTTTGAAGCATTTTTTTTATCCGTAACGAGTTTTGAATATCCGCTTCCCAAATCTCCGGAAAAAAGAACCGTTTTTTGCAAACCGCCGTCTTTTATGTCAAAAAAAATACTTGCCGATCCCGGAATATGCCCCGCGTCAGACAGCGAAAAGCGCAGATCTTCCGATAAACCTATAATATCGCCGTATTTTATCTCAATAAACTGTTCCGCTGTTTTTTCAAGATATTCTTTCATGCATTTTTTACACAATCTGCATTTTATTTTATATGTTTTTTGCAATTCCTGCAGCGTTATGTTTTTATTTAAAGTTTCATGATTGGTTATATTTTTCAAGCAGTTGTCAAACCAGTGCAACATGACGGTTCCTCTCTGTTTCTGCTGGCAGTTTATTCTCTGATTCTTGGACCAAAAATAATTTTGGCCGATATCTTCAAAATTCCAGCCGTCTTCATAAAGTTCAAAAACAATTTTTTTTGTGGCGTTTGTACAGTAAATATTGCCTTTAAAACCTTTGCTTATTAAAAGCGGTATCAATCCGGCATGGTCGGCATGGGCATGCGTCAAAACAAGAGCGTCCGCGTTTATTAAGACAGGATTAATGTTTTTATTGTCAACCGGCAGACTGCCTTCTTCATAAAATGTTCCGCAGTCAACAATAACGGCATGCCTGTCGGTTTTGACAAGCGCGCATGAGCCCGAAACTCTCTGCGCTCCTCCGAAATATGTTACGGAAATTTCCGCATTAACGCACTGAAACAGCAAAAGTGAAAGAATAATAAACAAAATTTTCTTCATACTTATAAACCGTACCTGTTTTTATGGCCCCACCATGCAAAAATCAAAAATTTAAAAAATAATATAAACAAAAGAGATTTCTCTATGCCCCATACCGGAATAAGAAACGCTCCTCCCAATCCGCTTGCAAAACAACCGCCGAAAGAATCGGCCGAATATATTTTCATCTGATTACCGTGCTCTTTTATGATAGCATAAGCTTTTGATATCTGCAAAAACTGTAAACCCGTAAGAAATCCCGTACCGGCCAAAAAAATTAAAATATACGCCCAGTTTAATTTTTGAAACTGCACAAATATGAAAAACAATATAATCCACAGAAGATAAACAATTTCGCTTCTGAAAAAAGTTTTATTTAGAGGATTAATTTTATGCCCGTATTTGGCATAAAGCATGCCCGACAGAGAACCCAGCATAAAAACCGCGATCAGAAGACCGAACCATTTATATATATGACCGGCATAAATCTGAAAAGCCCAAAAACATATCATTTGAAGCCACATTGAACTTGCTCCGGCTGTAAAAGCCGTTATTTTATAAGTATGCCTGACCGAAAAAAACAAAAGCACCGGTATCAGCATAAATATATATGAATAATCAATTAAGATTTGAAAAAATTTCATTAAAAACGGCGAGAACGCCGACTGCCAGTACATAATTGAGTAAATCATCGCTTTTTGGTTTTTATCCGTATTTACCAATTTTTCGTTGCCGGACTTATATAATTGGAATTTCAGCCATTGCGTTTTCTGGGTATCCATTCTTTCGTCAACGTAATGCTTTGATAAAACAAAAGTTTCGTATTCTATGTCTTTTAATCTCTTCTTTAAATCAATTCTGTACGGTATTCTGTTTTTTGTGGCTACAAGTATATTTTGATTGCCCGGTATTATTTCAACCGATTTAAAAACATTATCCAGCGCATTATAAACAGAAGCGTTCAATCTGCTCATTAATTCGTCGCTGTAAACCATCGCTCCCGGCAGTTTAAGGGCTATAAAACCGTTTTCCGTTAAATTATTTTTTGCAATCTCAAAAAATTCATGCGTATAAAAACTGTTTACCGCCGTATTTATCGGGATATCAAGTCCTATAAGTATAACGTCGTATTTTTTTTGGCTGGTTTTAAGATATTTTCTTGCGTTTACATGATATACTTTTATTTTTTTATCATTAAAAATATAATCAAATTTCACGATTTTACTCTTGAGCATTTCAATGACGTCTTCGTCAAGATCAATATAATCTATGCCGTCCAGCCTGAATTTGGCGATTGACGGCAGATACTTGACTCCGCCGCACAGCAGAATGTTTTTTGGATTTTCATGATACAATATCGGCAGATGGGCAAAATCGTCGTCTTCATAAATAGTCGGACTGGGAATGGCAAAATTTAAAACGCCGTTTTTATAAAAAGAAAATTCTCCGTTTGCTTCCGTTAAAATATACTGCTGGTTATCGTAATAACTGACTTCCGCATTTTCCGAATTTTTATAGTTATTAAGTATTGTTGAATTTTCTATAAAAGCGGTGTAATTTGATATTACATAAACCATAAAGACAAGCAATAAAACAGTAACCAGTTTAAAAACCGCTTTTTTAAACAAGAAAAATAAAGCGATGAAAATAACCGAAATTATGATGCTGAGCAAAACGCTGGTTGACACCGATGAAAGAAAAAATGAAAAGATTATTCCGCCTGAGATAAATCCTATTAATTCGCATATATATGCGTTTCCGAACCAGCCGCGGTATTTTTTCAAAAGATTCTTATTTGAAAATCCGAAAATCAAACCGACTGTAAACGCAACCGGAGCTATTGAAAAAAAAGAAAACACGCCCGCTGATTTTAATGAAATGCCTCTGGTTATATCCGCATCTGTAAGCAGGTTTATGCTTCTTATAAAGATAAACGACAAAACCAGCAAAACCGTAAGAATAAAAAATAATGTTATGAGTTTTTTGTTTTGATTGCTTTTTTTTGTTTTTATATATATAAAACTATAACTGGCCGCCCCGGTTGCAAACAGCCAGTTGGCAAGAACGGTCGCTATGGAAAATTCGTTGCCGTGAAAAACCGGAACAAATTCTCTTATAAAAAAAATTTGCAGAAGTATGGTTATAATACCGCACAAAATAAAATATAAAACTGACATTTTTTAACCGATTTTAATTTTACAGAACCTGTATTTGTATAATATAACTAATTATGATTGAATTTGTCTAATAAAATAATTAAAATATCAAATAAGACGCTTTTAACTGCGTCAGCGTCATATATGATTTTATTGACAAATAAGCTGTAAAAATATAAAATTCTTTATAAATTTTTTATTGAAAAATCAAACAAAAATGAAATACGTATTACAATTATCAGTTTTATTTTTTTCTGTAATAATCCACGAAGTTGCGCACGGTTATATCGCTTATAAAAGAGGCGACTCAACCGCAAAACAGCTCGGCAGGCTTACGTTAAACCCTGTTTCCCATATTGATATTTTCGGAAGCATTCTTTTGCCTCTTGTACTTTTAATCGCAAATGCTCCCGTTTTCGGCTGGGCAAAACCGGTGCCTGTTAATCCTGCCAGATTATATAAGCCTAAAACAGATATGCTTTGGGTATCGCTTGCAGGATGCGCGGCAAATTTTTTGCTTGCAATCGCGGCGGCTTTGGGAATGCTTCTTATAAGAAATTTTGCGACGTCGGATATGTCGGTTTTGATTCCCGCATATCAAATACTGCAAACAATACTGATTATAAACATCGTTTTGCCGGTATTGAATTTAATTCCGATACCGCCTTTGGACGGCTCAAGAATCGTTTACTATCTGCTGCCTACGGAACTTGCGGTAAAATACGACAGTATCAGCCCTTACGGATTTTTTATTATATTTGCGCTTTTATTTACCGGCATATTATGGAAAATAATAAGTCCGGTAATTTATTTTTTGATAGCGTTATTAGGCGGTGGAATTTAAAATGACAAAAAAAAGAGTTTTATCAGGCATGAGACCGACAGGCAGACTTCACTTGGGGCACTATTTCGGCGCTCTCAAAAACTGGATCACGATACAGGAACAGTACGATTGTTTTTATATGGTCGCCGACTGGCATGCTCTTACAAGCGATTATGCCGATACTTCCGCTCTTAAAGACAATTCTTTTGATATGGTCGCCGACTGGCTTACGGTAGGAATTGATCCTGCAAAAAGCGTAATTTTCAAACAGTCAGACGTTCCCGAACATGCCGAACTTTTTCTTATTTTATCAATGATTACTCCTTTGGGCTGGCTTTTCAGATGCCCGACATATAAAGAGCAGATAGCGGAAGTAAAATCAAAAGATCTTCATAATTTCGGTTTTTTGGGGTATCCCGTTTTACAGGCGGCCGATATTTTGATTTATAAAGCGCAGGCCGTTCCCGTAGGCGAAGACCAGCTGGCGCATCTTGAACTTACAAGAGAAATAGCAAGACGTTTCAATAATTTTTACGGCAATGTTTTACTTGAACCGCAGGCTCTTCTTACAAAAACGGCAAGAGTGCCCGGTCTTGATAAAAGAAAAATGTCAAAATCTTACGGCAACTCAATTTTAATAGCCGAAACAAACGACGACGTCGCAAAAAAAGTTAAAACGATGTACACGGACCCTTTGAGAATAAAAGCGACCGACGCAGGTCATCCGGACGGATGCGTAGTATTTGCGTTTCATGAAATTTTTAATAAAGACTGCGCAAAAAGAAAAGAACAGTGCATGCAGGGAACAATCGGATGCGTGGCATGCAAAAAAGAATTGACCGAACTTATCTGCTCTTTTACGGGGCCTATGATGAAAAAAAGAGAAGAAATTATAAACGATAAAAAACTTATTGAGAATACTTTGAAAGAAGGCGCTCAAAAGGCGAGAGAAATGGCATCCGCCACCTTAAAAGAAATTAAAAAGGCTATTAAAATATGATAAACGCTGCGGCTTACGACGTCCATCTTGATACTTTTGAAGGTCCTCTTGACCTTCTATTGCATCTTGTAAGAAAAAGCGACCTTGAAATAAAAGAAATTCAGGTATCTGAAATTACGTCTGAATATTTATCTTATTTGGGAGTTATGACAAATCTTAATCTTGACGTAGCGGGCGATTTTTTGGTTATGGCTTCAACTCTTATGCAGATTAAAGCAAAACTTCTGCATCCGGACAATCAGGAAGACGCGGCCGACGCCGATATTGAACTTGATAAAATTAAAGCTAAACTTTTGGAATACCAAAAATATAAAGAAGTTTCTAAAATTCTGGCAAATAAAGAATTAAGATATTCGCAGACTTATTACAGACCGCAGCCTTTAATAGAATCGGACGATTTTGTTTTAAGCGCCACAATATACGACCTTATCGCAAGTTTTCAGGAAGCGTTAAAAACTCTGCCTGAAGAAGTAAGAGAAATAATGTACAAGGAAATCCCGATTGAAACAAAAATCAGGGAAATCCTTGACGTTCTTGAAGGAAGACAATACGTTTCTTTTACCGAAATTTTAAAACTGCAACCGACAAGACAGTCAATGATAGTTTCGTTTATGGCCGTTTTGGAACTGATGAAAAACAAACAGATTCTTGCAAAACAGTCCGATTTGTTTGACGAAATAAGAATTTACAGAGTTTATTTTGACGAAACCGCCGAAACGGAAGAAAATCCGCTCGGACTTGATATAAACGAACCGAAAAAAGAAGAAATTACCGAAGATTTAAAATTAACGCCGGAAGAAAAATTTACACAAGAGGACTCCGATGGAAATCAAGGAAATTAAAAAAATCATAGAAGCTTTGTTATTCGTTTCAGACAGACCTCTTACGACAAGAGAAATTAAAAATATTATTAAAGACAGCCTCTCTGAAAACGACAATATTGAAAATATTCTGGCAGAAATGCAGAAAGAATATTCCGATTTTCTTGACAGAGCTTTTGAATTAAAATTTGTGGCTGACGGCTGGACGTTTGCGACAAGACCGGAATATTCGCCGTGGATAAAAATACTTCTTAAAGATAAAACAACTCTTAAATTGTCGCCCTCGGCAATGGAAGTTTTGGCAATAATCGCCTATAAACAGCCTATAACAAGAGCCGAAATAGACAGCATACGAGGCGTTGATTCGGGCGGAGTAATGGATACGCTTCTTGACAGAAAACTTATCAAAATTGTCGGCAAAAAAGAAACGCTCGGAAGACCGATGCTGTACGGAACGACGCAGGATTTTTTAAGGCATTTCGGACTCAGTCATTTAAGCGAGCTGCCGGTTATAGAAAATGCAAACGAAACAATAAAACCTCCCGAAGAAAAAGGGCAGGAACTGCCTTTTGAAGGCGATTTGCCTCAGGAAGCATCATCGGAAATTACAGAAGAAACGCCCGTAATTGAAGAAATTGAAAATGAAACCGAAGTTATAGCAGAACCCGAACCGTCAGATCCTGAAAATCAAAATATGTAATAACTAAATTAAAATATAAAAAACACAAGTGATTTAATGTCACTTGTGTTTTTTATTTTGAGGTTATTTTTTTGATATCTTTTATAAGGGTTAATACATGGGCTTGTTTTTCGTCAGGTAACTCTGAAATGGCATATTCCAGTTGCTTTGAAAATTTAGGTTTATAAATAGCTTGTTTGGATGATTCTTTTATCAAAGAATCACAAGGCACACCGAGAGCGCCGGCTATTTTTATAAAAGTGTCCAAACTTGGTTTTGTGGCACATCTTTCAATACTGCTTAAAAATTTAGTTCCTATGCGGGCTTGAGAAGCAAGTTCTTCCTGCGTTAATGACAATTTTTTTCTTTCGTCTCTTATTCTTTTGCCTATAATTTCATAAATATTCTTTGACATAATTATAAAACCTCTTATTACATATACAAATTACAATAGAATTCTTACATTTTTCAACAATTCTTAACACTATTTAAAAGTTTATATTTAATTCTATCTATAAGTTGACTACAAACACTACAATTTAATATAATCGGTTGCAATATATCGCCTTTATTTTGTCATTTTGGAGGAAAAATGCCTCTTACTAAATGCAAAGATTGCAGAAAAAAAATATCAGGTAAATCAAAAGAATGCCAAAAATGCTGGGAAACAAGCATGGAAACAATAAAAAATACCATCCCTGAAAAAACAAATATAAATTTAAGATATTTGGGAGCCTTAATAGGGCTAATCGTCGGATATTTTTTATGTCCGGTGATTCCGTCTTTAGGGAAAATTCCTTTTTGGCATATTATAACAGCCGGTATTTTCTTTAATGAGTTAAATTTCTTTCTACGCCCTTATGCAATACAATCCTTTATGGTTTTATGCAGCTGTGGAATTATCGGATTTATATTAGGGAAAGTTATTGAAAACCAATTTAACAGCTATAAATGAACATAAAAACAATAATTAGCAATAAGCTTCAATAAAATGCATAAGTGAAATAAAAAACTCAAGAGCAGAATTTTGTATCTTTGAAGGCTTTAAGACTTGGCAACGAAATAAAAAATTCAAAGGGTGCGGTGTACGAAAGTGTACACGGTACATAAGCCCTTTGAATTTTTTATTGTAGTCCGAATATTAAAGCCGCTATATCTATTTTTTATCTGCAACGTCTTTCGTAACAAGCTCTATAAAAGCGTCAACGCTCATCATCCCTAGATTCTGATTGCCCCTCGCTCTTACGGCAACAGATCCGGCCTGCATTTCCTTATCGCCTATTGCCAAAATATAAGGAATTTTCTGCATTGCGTTTTCTCTGACTTTATGGCCTATCTTTTCGTTTCTTGAATCAAAAATTACTCTTATATCGGCCTTTTTCAATTTTGCGATAACTTCATTGCAGAAAGGTTCGTGTTCCGCGGCTATATTTAATACTGCCGCCTGAACGGGCGAGAGCCATACAGGCAAAGCGCCTGCATAATGTTCAAGAAGAACTCCGATGAATCTTTCAAGAGAACCCATCAAAGCTCTGTGAATCATGTAAGGTCTTGTTTTTTTGCCTTCTTTATCTATGTAATAAATATCAAATCTTTCCGGAAGATTGAAATCAAACTGTATCGTTGAACACTGCCACAGTCTTCCGATTGCGTCTTTTATTTTTATGTCTATTTTCGGGCCGTAAAAAGCTCCGCCGCCCTCGTCAACTTCATATTCGTAGCCTGTTTTTTTCAAAGCGTTTTCAAGAGAAGCCTGCGCCTTGTCCCAGTTTGCTATTTCGCCGACGTATTTTTTCTCCGGTCTTGTCGCAAGATAAATCTTATAATCCTGAAATCCGAACATTTTCAAACAGTTTATCGCCATTTCAAAACATGTGATAACTTCCTGTTCAAGAAGTTCCGGCTGGACTATGATATGTCCGTCGTCCTGAGTAAAACCTCTTACTCTCAAAAGTCCGTGCAAAACGCCTGATTTTTCAAATCTGTAAACCGTTCCGAGTTCCGCGTATTTTATGGGAAGCTCTCTGTAAGAATGCAGTTTTGTTTTATAAATCATCAGATGCATAGGACAGTTCATCGGTTTTACGCGGTAAGGCTTTCCTTCTATTTCCATCGGAGCATACATATTTTCGGAATAAGTCTGAAGATGTCCGCTTATCGCAAAAAGCTCTTCGCTGGCTATATGAGGAGTCATTAAAAGTTCATAATTATTTTCAACGTGGAATTTTTTCCAGTTTGATTCTATAACGTCTCTTAAAACCGCGCCTTTGGGATGCCACAAAATAAGACCGCCTCCGACAGCGTCGTTCACGCTGAAAAGGTCAAGCTCTCGTCCGAGTTTTCTGTGGTCTCTCTTTTGGGCTTCTTCTATTTTTTTTAAGTAGTCGTCAAGATCCTGTTTTGTAAAAAACGCCGTTCCGTATATTCTCTGAAGCTGCTCTCTGTTTGAATCGCCTCTCCAGTAAGCGCCCGCTACGGACAATAATTTAAAATGTTTTATTTCGCCCGTTGATTTGACGTGAGGGCCTTTGCATAAATCGGTAAAATCGCCTGATTTGTAAAAAGAAACCGAGTCTCCTTCAACAGCTTCGGCAAGTTCTTTTTTATACTTTTCGCCTTTTTCTTCAAAAAGTTTTACGGCTTCCCGTTTTGAAACGGCAGTGCATTCAAAAGGAGAATTTTTATCTGAAATTTCTTTCATCTTCTCTTCAATTTTTGCAAGATCTTCAACGGTAAAAGGCTCTTTTCTGTCAAAATCGTAATAAAAGCCTTCTTCAATGGCAGGGCCTATCGCCACTTTTGTGCCGGGAAATAATTCCAAAACGGCGGCAGCCATAACGTGCGATGCGGAATGTCTTAATGTTTCTAAATTTTTTTCTTTTTCCATATTGCTACTTCCTTTCTTAGAAGCTTTAATATTCTTTGTTTTTGCCAAGCCGCTAAGCTTCCAAGCTGCTAAACTTCTAATTAAGCGAATTTCTTTTTTAATCCGTCAAGCTGTTCTTTAAGCTCTTTCGGAATTCTGTCTCCGAATTTCGAATAAAATTCTTCAATCATCGGAATTTCTTTTTGCCATTCTTCTTTTGAAACGCTCAAAAGCTTTTCAACAGTCTCTTTTGCAATTTCAAGACCTGACAAATCTAATTCTTCTATTTTAGGGAAAAGTCCGAGTTCTTTCTTTTCTCCTTTAACTTTGCCTTCAATTCTGTCTATCATCCATTTTAATACTCTTGAATTATCTCTGAAACCCGGCCACATAAACTTGCCGTCTTCATCTTTTCTGAACCAGTTGACCATAAATACTTTAGGCAGTTTTTTCGCTCTGTTTTTAAAAGTCAGCCAATGCTTAAAATAATCGCCCATATTGTATCCGCAGAAAGGAAGCATAGCCATAGGATCTCTTCTTACAACGCCGGCCGCGCCTGACTGGGCTGCCGTCGTCTCTGAACCTATGATTGAAGCTGTAAATACTCCGTGGTCCCAGTTTTCGCATTCGTAAACCAGCGGGATAGTACTTTTCCTTCTTCCTCCGAATATGATTCCCGATATAGGAACTCCGAGCGGATTTTCATATTCCGGCGACATCGTCGGACAGCATTTTGCCGAAACGGTAAATCTTGAATTTGGATGAGCTGCCGGTTTTCCTGAAGTTTCATCATACTTTGCTCCATGCCAGTCTGTCAGATTTTCAGGTTTTTCATCTGTCAACCCTTCCCACCACGGAGAATTATTATCGTTATCTACGGCAGTATTTGTATAAAGCGTAGGGAAAAATTTATCGCTTTTTAAAGTTTCAACCATAACCGGATTTGTTTTCATTCCTGTTCCCGGCGCTACTCCGAAAAATCCGGCTTCGGGATTAATCGCGTAAAGCTGTCCGTCAGGCCCCACGTTAATCCATGCTATATCATCGCCCAGCGTCCAGACTTTATATCCTTTAAGAACAGGATCTAAAAGAGCAAGATTTGTTTTTCCGCATGCGGACGGGAAAGCTCCCAAGAAATAAGTTGTTTTACCGTTAGGAGCTTCGACTCCTATGATTATCATATGTTCGGCAAGCCATCCTTCCTGATAGCCGAGATATGAAGCGGTTCTGAGCGAATAACATTTCTTGCCCAAAAGCGCGTTTCCGCCGTAGCCTGAACCGAAACTCATTACAGAATTTTCATGAGGAAAATGCATTATAAATCTTCTTTCGGGATTAACTTCGCCTATTGAGTGGTATCCTTTAAAGAAATCATCGGAACTTCCGATTCTTTCAACGGCAACGTCTCCGACTCTGGTCATTATCCTCATACTTAGCGCTACATACAGCGAATCGGTAACCTGAGCGCAATTTTTTGCATAATTAGATTTCGGATTTCCCATAACGAAAGGAATTACGTACATCGTTCTTCCTTTCATACAGCCTTTAAATAATCCGTTCATCTTTTCTTTTGCCTGAGCAGGATCCATCCAAATATTATTTGAACCGGCATCGTCTTTATCCGGCGTGCAAACATAGGTAAGATGTTCCGTTCGCGCAACATCGTTCGGATTTGATCTGTGCCAGTAGGAATTAGGGAATTCCTTGTCGTTAAGCTTAGTCAGAATAGGCGTTCCGTTTACCTTTTCGGATTCTGCCATTTTAGCCAGTTCTTTTGCTTCTTTGTCGGAACCGTTCATCCAGTAAACTTTGTCCGGCGTCATCAAATCTGTTAAATCTTTTACCCACTTTTGCAACGGTGTCGTCATTTTTTTCTTACCTCTTGATTAAAAATTGAAGCTCTGTTTAACACCGTTAAGCAGAGCTTCAATTCTTAACGGCATGCTGTCACGCCCAAACTTTTTTCTTTATCGTCGTATCTATAATTTTTGTAGGATATATGTCTTCCGTTAATTCTTCAGGGTTGAACCATAATTTAATTTCTCTTTCGGCTTCCGAAGTATCCGACGAACAATGGACTACGTTTTCGTATACGCCTTTTGTCGTAATTCTTCCGTAAGCTCCTCTTATTGAAACCGGATCGGCTTCCTCGGGATTTGTGGCTCCCGCGATTCTTCTCATTCTTGCTATGGCGTCTTCTCCCTGATAAACAAACGCGAATACTCTGTCATACGGAGCGCCGTACATTTTACCCTGTATGTAATCTATAAGTTCGTTAAAAAAAGGCTTGTCGCTCAGCTGCTTGTAATGTTCGGCCGCAAGCTCTCTGCTAACTTTAACCGCTTTTGCGCCTATAATCGTAAGTTTCGCTTCCGACAGTTTAGTCAGAATATTGCCCGTCAAAGATTTTTTTACTCCGTCCGGCTTAATCAAAATTAACAGTCTTTCTACAGCCATTTTATGCCCCCGTAAAATAATTAATATAATTGCGTGGTATTATATAAAAAATTATCTGCCATTACAACGATATTTTATTTAAATATTTTTAAACGCTTTTACCAAAATCCTTTTATTTATTTTCGGCGTAAACATGCTTACCGCGGGAACAATAAAAAAAGGAATTATCATAGCCATGCTGGCCGAAAAAGGAGACTTGGCCGGCCCCATGGCATAAAACAAAACGATCGCCGACGTTATTCCCGAAATCATTCCGATTTTCGCGCCCCACAACGTTGTTCTTTTCCAATACAAACCGTAAATATAAGGAGCCAAAAAAGCCCCCGCAATGACGCCCCATGACAGCGACATTAACGTCACTATAAACGAAAACTCGTATCTTGCTATAAAATAAGAAATAACAATAAATACGCCGCTTAAAAATCTCATCATAACTACCGAATCTTTGCCGGAAATATTCGGATTAATATTACCTTTATATAAATCTATTGATACGCTTGAAGCCGACACCAAAATCAAAGAGGAAATTGTAGACATTGAAGCCGATAAAATCAAAAGAAGAATGAACGCCACAAGAACTTCCGGCAGATACGTTACCAAAAGCTGGGGAATCATCTGGTCAAACTGCGGTTTGCCGGTTGCGCTCATAATAGGCGCGTCAAAAAAAACATGCGTCAGCGCTCCGGTATAATAAGCGCATGTCGTAATTACAGCCGCAAAAAAGAAAGTAGTCCATGCGGCTATTTTAATGATTTTTTCATTTTTTACGGCATAAAATTTTTGAATCATCTGAGGCATGCCCCATACTCCGAAAGAAGTCATAAATATCAAAGACGCCAAAAGCATATAATCGGGCTTTGCCGCAGAATAAACATGTTTGTAATAATTAAGTGAAACCGTTTGAAACGCCTGTTCCAATCCTCCGGCTTTTGCAGTGAGAATAACCGTCATTGCAATCGCTCCCACAAGCATTATAAACCCCTGAATAAAATCCGTTACGGTAACGGCAAAATAACCGCCCAGTATAAGATATATTCCGGTTATGGTCATTATAATTAAAAGCGCCGAATCAAACGAAATATTGAAACTAACTTCAAATAAATATCCCAGTCCTTTAAAAACAGACGCCGAATACGGAAGTAAAAACATAAATATCAAAACTGCGGCTATTATTTTTATATATTTGCCGTCATATCTTGTCTGCAAAAATTCGGGCATCGTCATTGCGTTTAAATTCTGCGACATTACCCGCGTTCTTCTTCCTAAAAACATCCAGGCCAAAAACGAACCTATAAGGGCGTTTCCCAAAGCTATCCATAAAACGTTAAAACCGTATTTCCATCCGAACTGGCCGGCAAATCCTATAAATATTACGGCTGAAAAATAAGTCGTACCGTAAGCAAACGCGGAAACAAACGGACCTATATTTCTGCCTCCCAGAAAAAAATCATTGAGCGTAGCCGTTTTTTTCATACCCCAAAAACCGACCACAATCATCATCATGACAAAAATGCTTACCATTATAATCGCAATCATCATTCCTCCGAAAAAAATCAGCTTAATCGTTTATTAATTATACAGTTGGTCTTCCGTTAAAATTTTACATCCTATTTCGGAAAGAACCTTTTCCGCGTCAGGCTGGTTTTCAATTTCAAGTATTATTGCGGCTGTTTTCGCGTTGCTGAGCAGAAAACCGTAACAGTCTTCAATATTTATGCCTTTTTTGGCCAATTGGTTCAGCAGTTTGTTAAAACTGCCGGGCTGGTTGTCTACTACGACGGCGATAATATGTCTTTTTGTAACCGTCAGCTGGCTTTGTTTTAAAACTTCAAAAGCTTTATCCGGATCGTTTACAAGCAGTTTCATAACTCCGAAATCTCCGGAACTTGCCAGAGACATTGCCCTTAAATTGATATTGTTATCCGCCAAAATTTTCGTAATTTTCTCAAGTTTTCCGGGACTGTTTACTAAAAAAACCGACAAATGGTACAGCATATTTACACCTCCGGTACTTTATTGCCTGCAAAAACCAGATTTTATTTTTTTCTTAAATCAAAAACTCTTTTTGCTTTTCCTTCTTCAACCGGCAGAGATCCGGCGTCTACAAATTTTATTAAAGGGCTGACTCCTATTTCCTGTTTTAATTCATTTTCCAGCTTATGCTGCAGTTTTTCCAAATCCTGAAGGGTTCCTCCGAAATTTTCATTGTTAATTTCAAGTTTAATGCACAGTTTATCCATATAATTTTGTTCAAAAATTTCAATAATATAATTTTTGCCCGCTTCGGGTATCGCCATAATCGTTTTTTCTATCTGTATCGGGAATATATTGACTCCGTTTATTATCATCATATCGTCGGTTCTTCCGGTAATTCTCGCTATTTTTCTGTGATTTCTTCCGCAGGAACATTTTTCGCTTATTATTCTGGTCAAATCTCTCGTTCTGTATCTGATAAGAGGCATCGCCTGTCTCTGTAAAGTCGTAAAAACAAGTTCTCCTTCCTGCCCGTCAGGCAAAACTTTAAGCGTTTTCGGATCAACGATTTCCGGATAAACAAAATCTTCCCAGACGTGAAGACCGTTCTGGCATGGACATTCAAAAGCCACTCCCGGTCCGCATATCTCGGATAATCCGTAGGAATTGAAAGCTTTTATTCCGTAAAGTTCTTCTATTTTTTTTCTCATCTCTTCGCTGTGCGGTTCGGCTCCTATAAAAGCTATTTTTAAATTCAAATCTTTTTTTACGTTTATATTCATTTCCTCTATAGTCTGATATAATCTCAAAGCGTAGCTCGGCAGTATGTGCATAACCGAAGTTCTGAAATTCTGCATAAACCAAACCTGTCTTTTGCTGTTGCCGGGGCCGACGGGTATAGTAAGCATTCCCAGTTTTTCCGCGCCGTAATGGAATCCTATTCCGCCGGTAAAAAGCCCGTATCCCATAGTGTTTTGAAAAACATCGGTATTTCTTGCGCCTGCCGTATACATGCATCTTGCGGATAAATTAGCCCAGTTTGAAATATCTTCCGCCGTATGAAAAACAACCGTGGGATTTCCTGTAGTTCCGGATGAAGAATGAAGCCTTACCGCATTTTTTAAATCCGTCGCGAGAAATCCGTACGGGAAAGCGTTTCTTAAATCTTCTTTTGTGGTAAAAGGCAGGTTTTTAATGCCTTCAAGATTATCAATTTTATCTATGCCGGCTAGCTGTTTTTTGTAAAATTGCGAATTTTTTGCGGTTTTGATTGATTTGTTGATATGTTCCAACTGAAATTTCCGGAGCGCGTCTGTGTCCATCAATTCAATTTCTTTTTGCCAAAACATAAGCCAACCTTTTATATTGTTTTTTATTTATATACAATGGGTATTATAGCAAATTTTTTTATTGCGGATTGTAAAAAAATGATTACAAAACAAATATCGGGCAATTATGTAATATTTTTGATAATTGCCTTTTTATATGCCGTTGGAAATTTTGTCTGGTGGAAGTTAAATACACCCGTTATAGTTATCTGTCCCGCTTCGGCCGGCCACCTTGCCGATATTGCAGGCGGTTCTTTTCTTTATTTTAACGCTCCTCTTTTTACTTGGATTGTAAAATTTTGCATATATTTATTCGGCAAAACATATTTTGATTTAATAATTATTTCCGTAAATTATGTTTTTTTTGTAGCGGCTCTTTATTTTATAAATAAACTGGCCGTTTTTTTTGAAAATAAAGAAACGGCATGTTATGCGATGATTATATTTTCAATCATTCCGGCCGTATACGGAATGTCGCGCCAATACGGGCATCAGGACTTTCACTTAATCGCTTTTATCGTTTTCAATATTTACGCTCTTTTAAAAACAAATTATTTTGAAAACAAAAAATGGGCTTTGTTATACGGCATATCAACGGGCCTCGGTTTAATGATTAAAGATTCTTTTTTTATATATTTTCTTGCGCCGTTTTTATATGTAATTATAACTGCGGTCAAAAACCGTTTGACTTTCGGTCAGAAAGAAAATATTTTTTTGTCGGCTGCCGTATCATTTTTAATATTCTGCCCGCATTACTTAAGACCTGAAATAATGAAAAAGGGGATAACCGACCCTTTCATTGAAACAGTCAATGTTTTTTCTTTTGAAAATCTCAGAGTAACGACCTTGGGCATGTACGAAAGTTTTCTTTCGCCTTCGGTTTTTATTTTGTTTGCGGCGTCTTTTGTCTTTTTTATTTTTAAGTATAAAAAAATGCCCGATAAAATTATTCTGCTTTTATGGATTTTGGCGCCCTGGACCGCCGTAACTTTTATGCCTCATCACAAGCTGCTTGAATATCTTGCCGGAATACTTCCGGCGCAGGCTCTTATAATCGCGCTGTCTTTATATTTGATTAAAAAAAAATTAATAAGAATATTGATTGTTGCGGCAGTATGTACTGCGGCAATAACGCAGTATCTGAGCCTGTCATATAACATCTGCAATTTAAATTTCCCGTATTTTCTGCCTTTTAACAAATATCATTATTTATATTATTACGATAAAACCGCGGGCCGCGATATAAACGCTTTCAACGAATATTTATTTGCAAATTATGCGGGCAAAAAAATATTTGTTTACGACGTTTACGGATTCAGCCTGTCATGCGATTTGTTAAAATCATACGCTTATCTTTACGATAAAAATATAAAATTTGATTATTACGGCGATAAAATTCAGGTCATAAATGAAAACGATTATATAATGCATATCGGCAAAAAAAATCAAAATCCGCAAGCAATGTACACGGATTTAAAAAATCCCGTTATACGGAATAATTTCTATATTTATGAAGATTATGATTTTAAGATTAAAGATGAAATTTATAAAATGACAATGTTTGCCGACAAAAAAAATCCGCATAAATGATAATTTTTATATAATATAATGTATAATAAAATAAATCCGAGAGGCTATTAAATATGGAATATAAAACTGTAGGCATAATTTTTAACGAATCAAAAGCCAAAGCTAAAGAATATGCCGAAGCAATCACAAAATGGCTTTTGAAAAAAAACATAAAAGTTAAAAAAATTACGGGACATTTAAAACAAAATCCTGAAATCAATTTCATAATTTCTCTCGGTGGCGACGGAACAATGTTAAGGGCAAGCAGAATCGCATCCGATTTTGCGATTCCCATAATGGGAGTCAATCTGGGAACTCTCGGATTTTTGACGGATACCGACACCGAGGAAGTATATAAGTCATTGGAACATGTTTTGGCAAAAGATATACGCTGTCAGGAACGGATAATGCTTGACATAGAATTTCTTTCCGGTAAAAAAATCATAAAAACAACCGCTTTAAACGACTGTGTTGTACGTTCGGTATATGACGGAAGGCTGGCTTCAATAGACGCATTTATAAACGGCAATTTTTTGTGCAGTTACAAAGGCGACGGCATAGTCGTTTCAACTCCGACCGGTTCAACCGCTTATTCTCTTGCGATTTCCGGCCCCATAGTTTATCCGACGCTTTCTTTATTTATTATTAATCCCATATCTCCTCATACTTTAACGCACAGGCCGATGATAGTCTCATCTCAAAATATTTTGGAATTTGCATGTTCAAAAAACTCAAAAAAACACGATTTGGTGGTTTCAATAGACGGTCAGGAAAATTACACTTTAAAAAAAGGCCTCAAAGTGAAAATAAAACTGCATTCTAAACCGGCAAAATTCATAAAAATTCACAAAGAACGTTATTTCCAGACGCTTAAAACAAAATTGAACTGGGGTGTTTGATTGCTTACAAATCTTTCAATAAAAAATTATGCTCTTATAGAGGATATTTCCTTAGATTTCAACAAAGGGATGACCGTCATAACAGGAGAAACCGGCGCCGGCAAATCCATAATAATACAGGCCGTGGATTTATTGCTAGGCGCAAGAGCGGCCGCATCATCAATAAGAACAGGCGGCAACGTCTGCTCGCTTTCAGCCCGTTTTGATATTTCAAAAAATCCGGCGGCGCAAAAAATGCTTGAAGAACTTGCCATAGAACACGACGGTGAAATCATCGTCAGAAGGAATCTTGACGTTTCCGGAAAAAGCAAGGCGTTTATAAACGATATGCCGGTAAGCGTATCGGCGCTGTACGAAATAGGACGGCTTCTTATTGATTTTTATTCCCAGCATAAAAGCAATATGCTTTTTGACGGCAATTACCAGAGACAAATAATAGACGACGTGGCGTCAAACGCAAAGCTGCTTAAACTGCTGAATGAAAAATATCTTCATTTAACCGGCCTTTTAAATAAAAAAAACTCCCTTATGCTGTCTCAATCAGAAAGAGAACGCATGGCTGATTTATATAATTTCCAGCTGCAGGAAATAACAAAAGCTGATTTGCGCGCCGATGAGGAAATAAAAATAGAAGCCGACCTGCCGAAATTAAAAAACGCCGAAAAAATACAAAATCTGGCGGCTGAAATAGCGAATAATCTTTATAAACAGGACAAATCCGTTCTTGAATCTCTGTCAAAAACAATCAAACAAATAGATATGCTCGGGCAACTCGGGATTGATACCCAAACATTATCAAAAACAATCAATGAAGCTTTTATTCAAATTGACGATATTTACAGAGAAATAAACAATATTTCCCAAAATATTGAAGTTAATCCGTCTGCTTTAAACGGCATGCTTGAAAAACAACAGCTTATAAAAAAATTAAAATCAAAATACGGAAAATCGGTTGAAGATATTTTAAAATACAAAGAGGAACTGGCGGAAAAAATCAAAGAATTAACCGATTATGATTTTAACCTTATTTCTCTTGAAAAAGAAATTGAAGCGGCAAAAAAAGAAACCGAACTTCTATGCGAAAAAATATCGGACGCCAGAAAATCAGTATCAAAAAAACTGGCTAAAGACATTGTTGCGGAACTGGAAGATCTGAACATGAAAAACGTTCAATTTGAAATTGCTATTCAGAAACAGGAAATTTCCTCTTACGGATTTGACAAAATAGAATTTATGTTCTGCGCAAATAAAGGTGAAAATATTTATCCTTTGGCTGAAGTAGCTTCCGGAGGAGAATTGTCAAGAGTTATGCTTGCCATAGCGGCTTCGCTGTCAAACTATTATCAAATATCAACAATGATATTTGATGAAATAGACACCGGAACAAGCGGGCAGACCAGCCAGAAAATAGGCAAAAAACTTAAAAAAATTTCATGTTCAAAACAGATAATTCTTGTATCGCATCAGGCTCAGATAGCCTCAAACGCGGATACGCATATAAGCATCTATAAAGAATCCGTAAACAATAGAAATATAACGAAAGCAAAAATTCTAAACGAAGACGAACATATAAAAGAAATAGCAAAAATAATATCCGGAGAAAAAGTAACGGAGCACGCTTTAAAGCATGCAAAAGAAATGACTCTGCAATAAACAAATTCTTTCATTTATTGCAAATTTAACGGCAAAAATCATATATCGTATTTATACGCCGCTTTTAGTTAAATTTGCACCGCCGGAATCAGAACCTGTTAATGTAACAGAAATCCCTGCCGCAGCACCCGTTCCTGTTGTAATCGCGGTAAAACCGTTAGCATCGGTATTAACCTGAAAAGTTGTAAAATACTTATTAGTTAAAAGATTAATATCAAGCGTTCCGTTGCTGGAAACGGCGCCGACAGTCGGTAAAAAGCAACTGTTTTCAGCATAATAAACTTTCTGCGCCGTATTTATGGCTCCAAGCGTAGCTTCGGCTTCAGTAGCCATCGCCTTTTTTGTATAGCCTTTGTAAATAGGAACCGCAACTACGGATAAAATGCCTACTATTACTATTACAATAACCAATTCAACCAGCGTAAAACCAAAATTTTTAGACATATTTTCTCTCTTAAAAAAAAACGGGGGGTACAATAAAGTACCCCCGTTTTTATTTTGATTTTTATAGACCTATTTCTGTAATAGATGATGCGCCGTTTGATGAACCGGTAAGAGACAATGTTATTCCTGCCGCTCCGCCTGTTCCTACTGTTCCTGCAGTAAATCCCGTGCCTGAACCGCTGAGTGTG